>ERZ1292625.350-Hain-H41-01um-R1-350-length-72774-cov-18_pt1 | contig 72774 bp, 67 predicted proteins | sample MGYA00564400_ERZ1292625 | MGnify/ENA primary metagenome ERZ1292625 (study PRJEB36523, sample SAMEA6512639) | groundwater metagenome | collected 2019-01-08 | study: AquaDiva: Metagenomics assemblies of 32 groundwater samples | reverse complement strand
GCAAGAAGCCGAGCCGATTTGGCCTTCTCAACTCTGTCTCTACAGGCCTCCTCATCCTTTTTCTCATAACGAGCGTGTACTCGATGCTTGCAGATACGAGCTCAACTACCGACAAGATCGCTCTTTCTGATCTTGTGCATGATGTCGGCATGGGCGAAGTAATTTCCATTACGGTAAAGGGTGATGACCTTATTGCGCAGTATCGCGACAATGTTTCGAAAAAAGCGCAAAAGGAAAGTGATTCTTCTGTCACAGAAACATTTACTAATTATGGACTTACTCCAGAGAAGCTCAATGCTGTGAAGATAAATGTGGAAGGTCCAAGCGGATTTGCTTTCTGGATTATTCAGCTCGCGCCGTTCCTCGCACCTCTTTTTTTCATCGCTTTGATCATCTGGTTCCTGACGCGGCAGGCGAAAGGGACTGGCATGCAAGCGTTTTCCTTCGGACAATCAAAAGCGCGCATCACGCTTCCTGATGACAATAAGCAGAGAGTGACATTCAAGGATGTTGCTGGGGCAAAAGAGGCGAAACAGGAGCTTGCAGAAATCGTGGACTTCCTCAAGAATCCAAAAAAGTTTCTTGAAATCGGTGCGGTCATCCCGAAGGGAATACTTCTCATGGGTGCTCCTGGAACTGGAAAGACATTGCTTGCACGTGCAGTTGCTGGAGAGGCTGGCGTCGCGTTCTTTGCGATATCTGGTTCTGAATTCGTAGAAATGTTCGTCGGAGTCGGAGCTTCACGAGTGCGAGATTTATTTAAAATGGCAAAACAGGCAGCGCCTGCGATTATTTTTGTTGATGAGATCGATGCTGTCGGACGAGTGCGAGGTACGGGAGTCGGAGGGGGAAATGATGAGCGAGAGCAGACATTGAACCAGATTCTCGTCGAGATGGATGGATTTGAACCAAATGAAAAAGTAATTGTCATGGCCGCTACAAACAGGCCGGACGTTCTCGATCCCGCACTTCTCCGACCAGGACGATTTGATCGACGAGTGACTATTGATTTGCCTGACCGAAATGATCGAGAGGAAATTTTGAAAATACATTCAGCAAAGAAGCCTTTTGCAGAAGATGTCGCACTCCGAGTCATTGCAGAACGAACTCCTGGATTCTCTGGGGCAGACCTTTATTCTCTTATGAATGAAGGAGCTATCCTTGCCGCTCGAGAAAACCGTACGAAAGTCGCGCAATTCGATCTCATCAGAGCTATTGAAAAGGTAATGCTCGGTCCAGAACGTAAGAGTCATCTTCTTTCAAAGAAGGAAAAAGAAATCACTGCGTATCATGAAGCTGGTCACGCGCTCGTCGCATCCGTACTTCCATTCGCAGATCCTGTTCACAAGATCTCGATCATTTCTCGAGGACGAGCAGCTGGATATACACTCCATCTTCCGCTTGAAGATCGAAAAATGCAGAGCAAGAGGGAATTCCTTGATGATATTGCAGTTTCACTTGGGGGATATGTTGTCGAAAAGATCATGTTCAATGATGTCACAACTGGTCCCTCAAATGATCTCCAAGTTTCAACAGCCCTCGCACGCGACATGGTCACGAAGTACGGAATGTCAGAAAAGATCGGCGTGCTCGCGCTCGAGAGCTCTGGCGGACGCGCAATGTTCGGAAAGGGAGTTGAAGATAATGGATACTCTGAAAAAATCAGCGCTGATATCGACTCTGAAGTTGCTCGCATCATGGATGAAGGCTACAAGAAGGCAGAAGATATCGTCACGAAGCATAAGGCTGCTCTTGATGCCATCGCCCAGCGCCTTATCGAGGTAGAGACGATCGAGCGTGAAGAATACGAAAACATCATCATTGCTCATGGAATCCAGCCGAAAAAGAAGTTAGATATTGAGCATTCCTAAACCTGTGTTGTTTAATGTTTTTTCTTTGAAATTTTCATTAAAATTTCATTTCATTTGTATATGCTTAATTCGTGACACGGAAACTAGATAAAGAAAAAGCAATAAGACTCAGACTTCAGGGTTGGAGTTACAGTCAAATTAAGAATGAAATCATGATAAGTAAAAGCACGCTTAGTAAATGGCTGCGCGATTTTCCTTTATCTAAAGAAAATTTTAAAAAATCATATATAAAAAAATCTAATCTTACTGATATTACTTATAAAAATGGCTTTGGTCATGGAACCTGTTCCCTCATGGTTCATAGTACGAATTTACATACCTTTATTATTTCCGCCATTAAATGTCTAAAAAACTCAGCTTTATTGAGAAAAACGTCATAATGGTCTATTATGTTAAAGCGCCCGTAGCTCAGTTGGTAGAGCGGTCGACTTATACTCGATTGGTCGTGGGTTCGAGTCCCTCCGGGCGCACCGCATGAAAATTGATTCTGTATTGTCCCTAAGCTACTCAATCGCGAAAGCGAATTTCAAGCTTCGCAATGAGGGAAGCTACCTTGGAATTTTCTGGTATCTCTTGAGTCCGCTTTCACTTTTTCTAATTATTCTTTTCATTCGCGGAAGCATCGTATCGACTGAGGGCGTAGCCAACTACCCACTCTACCTCCTACTCGGCCTCGTGATGGTGAATTTTTTTTCTCAGCTTATACATTCGGCGACGAATGTGATTCAAGCCAATTCAGGCTTCATAAAATCAATCAAAATACCACTTGAGGTTTTTGTCTTTTCTATCGTGCTGCAATCAATCTTTTCTCATGCGTTTGAAGTATTGCTCATTGCGCTTTTTTTCATTTATTTCCATATATCACTCATCGGGATATTCTTCTATCTGATAGTTTTTGCCTTCTTTGCTATTTTTGTGCTTGGTCTTTGTCTTTTTTTCGCGACACTTGGCCTATACGTAAGTGATCTCGGAAATATTTGGACGATAGCTTCACAACTGCTTTTCTTTCTAACCCCGACATTTTATATTGTCCACCCCGGAACGAGCCTGTATCTTGGAAATCTTTTCAATCCGATTTTCTATTTCATGACAGCCGCACGAGATGTGGCGATTTATGGCACGATGCCAGCATGGTGGATGATTGGGGTAATGCTTGCGGTCAGCACCCTTTCGTTCTGCGTTGGCGCTCTCGTTTTCAATAAATTCAAGGGCAGATTCGCTGAGCTTGTATAATTTTATGAAAAGAATCGTTGTTAAAAATTTAAATAAGAAATTTACACTCGATCACAAGAAGCGAGCAGGGGCGCTTGCAAAAATTGTTAGTATTTTTTCTCGAAATAACGAAGGCAAAAGACTTCTAACGGTTGCTGACGATGTGTCATTCGAAGTCGAACAGGGTGAAATCATTGGTATCGTCGGCCACAATGGTTCTGGGAAAAGTACGCTCCTTAGACTCATATCAGAAATATATCAAAAGGATTCTGGGGAGATTAAGACTGAGGGCAAACTCATCTATCTGAATGGTTACGGACAAGGTCTTCAGTCAAGACTTACAATGAGAGAAAATATTTATCTTATGGGTGCACTCATGGGGCTTTCTCAGGGCGATATCAAGAAACGATTTGATGAAATAGTCGAATTTTCCGGCCTTTCGAATTTCGTTGATGCGAAAGTCTATAAGTTTTCTTCGGGAATGGTTACGAGACTCAATTTTTCAGTGACGATGTATTGCGTGAAGCATCATAATCCTGAAATATTGCTTCTCGATGAGATATTTTCGGGCGGTGGCGATATCGAATTCTTTGACAAAAGCACGAAGCTCGTAGAAAATTTAGTGCAAGGCGGAGCGACAGTCATTCTTGTCAGTCATGATCTCGGTCTTATTGAAAAATATTCTGAGAGAGTAATTTGGCTTGAAAATGGAAAGATACGCGAGCAGGGATCTGCTGAGAAAGTTTTGTCAGCTTACAAAAACCAATGAAAAGAAACGTACTCGTAACACTTGCTGATGCTAATTATATAGACCAAGCGAAGCAGCTTTTTTCGGGTGTATATTGGAATGCGGGATGGGATGGAGATTATCTTCTGCTCGCGCACGATATTCCCGAAGAAAAGCTTACTTGGTTTAGACAGAAAGGCATTCTCATTTATGAATGCAGACCAGTCAGTGAAAATAGTTCTCGAGATAATTTTCCTGTATCTGTCTATTCGAAAGCGTATCTGTTCAAGACTTTCTTCAAGAAATGGGAAAAGGTTATTTATCTTGATGGTGATATTATCGTTACACATTCTTTTGATGGTTTGTTAGATACGAAAGGCTTTGCTGCCAAGTCGGATTTTAATATGGATCTCTATTATCAACTCAGATTAAGTTATGATAAAAAAATCGACAATGTCGATCTGATTCAGAAAAATATAATGAGGCTGATGGCTGAGTATGATCTGACGTCAGATTCTTTCAATAGCGGTGTCATGGTCATAGACACTTCTATCATACAAGAAGATTCTTTTGATAGACTTGTCGCTTTGATCACGGAATATAGATCGTTATCGAATTTTGGCGAACAGCTTGTGTTAAATCTTTTTATGTATAAGAAATGGAATAGAATTGAAAATTACTATAATGCTTTTGCTCTATATCCAGAGGTATCCTTCAGTCTTTATAAGAGGAAAGGTATGATACCCGTTTTCCATTTTCTTGGTTCAAAGAATAAGCCCTGGTCAGAAGACCATCCTTTTAAAAGCGTATGGAAAGCGAATCTTGAAAAGGCTGATGACATCGATCTCAAAAAAATCCCCTCATTAAAAATGAAATTTTCTGATACAGAAAAGATCTATTCAAAGAAGCTTTTGACAGAAAAGGAAAAGCCGTTCATGTCGATGGCTCGTTATAATTTCTATTTTAGCGAGCTCGATATCCTTTATCGGAAAAATAGTATGAGAGAATTTCGCTACCTTCTTGTTAGGGGAATGATGAAGCAATATACGAAGGGGTATAATCGTTTTATTCCATACTATTTTATCAGCTTCGTTCCTATTCCTTTTAAGCTTTTAATAAAGAAAGCACTTTTCCAATAAAGACAGTAACATCAAATTTTTGAGCTTGTTGCTCGGAGTTTTTTCTATAGAATGCCTGTTTCTCTGGGTTGCTCATTTCTCTTGAAAGATCCTCGATCTTTTGTGCTAATTTTTCTGAGTTGATATCATTGATTAGGATGCCGGTCTCTTTGTTGAGCACGGTCTCGGTATACCCACCCTCATTCGGGGCAATAACAGGTTTTCCAGAAGCCATGGCTTCGATTGCGGTCATTCCAAAATCTTCACGATAGCATGTAGTTATGAATCCTTTGCAATTTGAATAATACGACACAAGTTCTTCAAAGCTTCCAGCTCCTTCAGTTAAAGTCACATTCTCAGGTTTTATTTTTTTGATGTAATCTACATATGTGAGACTTGTTTTAGCCTGTTCATAAGGTCCGAGTACTATTAATTTTTCATGAGGTAATTTCTCGAAAGCCTTCATCTGCATATCGATGCGCTTGTAGCCTATGATTCGGTTTACAGAAAGCCAATAATCGCCAGTTTTTTCATATTTGAATTTGTTTGTCTGAGTCGGGGGATAAATGAGTTCTGAATCCCTTTTAAGATATTTTTTAACTCTATCTTTTGTGAACGTTGAATTCGCAGCAATAACCCCGACATGTCTGACATGTTTTTTATTTAAATAGCGATTATAAAGAACCCACATATCGAATATCGGACGTTTCAGAGGTCCTATCAGATTTTCCCTCACATATTTCTTGAGGTCCCATATCTCGCGAATGGTTGCGTTCACATACCAAAGATTCGGCTTATTGTTTACTGCAGCAGAGACAGCCCAATCTCCGTTGATGATGAAGAAATCATACTTATCCCTGAGGTTGAGCTTCCTGAATCGATAAAGAACCATTTGCTGTCGAAAAGGGGCATTTTTTGGCACCCACCCGATCGATTTGACTGTGACATCGCCGAAGCCCATCTGTTCGATTTTCTTACGGTTGATATTGGTTGTGTAGATATCCGCTTTGAGCTCTCGGGCCATCGTCAATCCGACGACTTCTGCGCCGCCTATTGTATCAAGGAAATTCTGGAATATCGCGATTCTCATGATTCTTTTATTCCAAGCGTGCTTAACATGAAGCCGGAGAAGAGCGTCTGCATTCCAATGACGAGCAGCGTCAACGCGACGATAGAATTTCTTACTTCATCAAGAGGCCCGAACCCTGAAGATATCCATCTCAACGCTATCGCAGCGAAGACAAGACCGCCCAGCAGGGAAAGGGCAATTCCCGCAATGGCAGCTTTTTCGATTGTAAAAACCTTAAAAAGCTTTTCAAACGAAGCGCCTCGGTCGCCGAGGTGCGTGATTGCATAAATCTTTGAGAACATGGCGAAAAGTATAAGCTGATACCCGACAATTGCAAGCGCAGAAGAGAGGAACATTGGATGGAAGAAAAAAGTGATTCCGAAAATCGTCGGGGCAGTAAAATAAAGGATGAGCATCGAAATAATCCCGATGCTACAGGCAACGACTCCTGGCAGGAAAAAAAGATAAAGAGGGGAATAAAGGAGAATGAAGCGCAGGTGCCTCCAGCCGTCGCTCAGCGAATTCAATTTTGATGTTCCAATTCGTGGACGGTATAGGACCGAAACCTCTCCGAAAGAGAGATTTTTTCGTGCAGCCTTGATGATCATTTCCGAAGCGAATTCCATTCCACCAGTATTGAGTGATAGGGTGTTAAAAGCTGCCTTGGTGATGGCTCTCGCTCCGCAATGCACATCGCGCACCTTTATCTTAAAAAAGGCTCGAGTGATGAGGGATAAGAGAGGATTTCCGATATATCTGTGGTGCCAAGGCATGACGTTTTTTTGCAAAGGCAAAGCGAATCTATTTCCAATAACGATATCGCAGCCATCTTTGAGTTTTGAAATAAATTGGGGTAAAAGGGCAAAATCATACGTCCCGTCGCCGTCGCTCAAATAGATATATGCCCCTTTTGCTTCAGAGAGTCCAGCTATGTAGGCGTTGCCATAGCCTCTTGAAGATTGTTGCACGAGCACAAGAGAAGGGATTTCTTTCTGTAAATTTTGGATTATTGAGACGCTTTTATCTGTTGATCCGTTATCAACAACTACTATTTCAGCGAGTTCTGATGCAGCGTGGGCATCCCTGACGCACTGCTCTATAGCCATTTCTTCATTCAAGCAGGGTATCACGACGCTTATCTCCGGTTTTGGGCTCATGCTATGATAATACTATGATTCAGACGATTTTAGGAGCAGCAGTCCTTTTGATCCCATTCCTCCTCATATTCAACTTTCAGGATAGAGTGCGGGGATTTCTCTATATAAGCGCGTCTGTAGTATCAGCGCATGCGCTGATCGCGCTCCTGACGCAAGCATTCCATGTGTTCTCGTATGGCATTGTCATCGGAATTCATGCTGTTGTCGCTGTCATATGCATAGCTCTGTTCCTCTACCATAAGAAATTTTTTAGTAATCTTAAATTCAACTGGCTCATCTTTGCTGTCGTGGCGATGGTCGGATATGAGCTGTCCTCCGCCCATTATTTCTATAAGGGCATCGTGAGCGACATAGGAGGGTTGAATGCCGTCTCAAGGGACTATTATCCGTATCCGCATTATTCAGATGAATGGGTCGGGGTTTCGCTCGCCGACTATTCGATAAGTCAGAAATCATTGCCCCTAGTCAATCCGCTTTGGAAAAATGAGCCTTTTGCGAATGGGCTAGCAGCATTCTATTCGCTTGCATCTGAATTGTTCCTTCTTTTGAATCTAAGCCCGCTTACTAGCTGGTCGTTCTTTGCGGTGATGAATGGCTTGATTATTTCATTGCTGACATATTTGCTCTTGAGAACGAATGCCGCAAGCACTTTTTCATCAGCGCTGGGAGCCTTATCGGTACCGCTTATCGTAAATGGCGTAAATGTCGCTGGAATTTGGTTTTTTGCTCCGCATGTTTTTGCCTTAACCATATTCCTGCTGATGCTTGTCTCGTTCAGCAGGAAAGAATTCAGGATCGGGACGGTCCTAGCATCCCTCTGCATCATCTTGTATCCGCCGTTCGTCGTATTCGTCTTGCCGGCACTTCTGGCCTGCATGGCATCGAAAAAGCTTTCGAAATATCATCTGCTACTCATCGCTGCAGCCGGCGTCGTCGTGGCAGGACTGCTATCAATTGTTGTCGGATATTCGAAAGCACTTCAGCTCATCTTTTCCTGGATTATTCGGCCGAATCTGGATGGCGGAATAATTTCTCTACCGATATGGATCATCGTTCCAATAATGCTTCTTCCTTTCGTCATACTTGGCTTGGCTGAGCTCGTGAAAAGGAAGTTGTATGTTGTGCTCGCACCGATTTCAGCCGGCCTTTTCTTTTGGGCCCTCTACTCAGTTTCACTCGGTGTGATAATCATTGATCAATCAAGAGTCGTCGCGCTGACAGCGATTCTGCTTATGATCCCGGCTGGTTTTGGCGTTGAACGAGCGATTATTTTTTTCAAGGATAACAAATACATGGGAGACAATCGGAGCGTCAGCATCCTGTTCAAGGCCTCATGCTTCCTCGCCTTCGTTTCAGCAGCCTTCTTTTATCCAGGATCAAATTCATGGTCCCGGTTTTTCTTGAAGATCAGGACGGAAGAGGGAGCATCCGCTTATTCTCCTTCAGCGCCGATAGCTCGATGGCTTCATCAGGACGACCTAAGGCTCTTCAGTGGCATTTCGGAAAAGACGTTCCTCTCTCCTCCTTGGAAGGGACTGGTCATCGGGGCAGCTACGCGCAATTATCCCTTGGATTCGAAAGCGAGCACCGTAACCAACAGATTCCTCAGATATTCTGATTTTATGGAAAGCTCCTGCGATGAAAAAGCTGGATATGTCAGAAAATTCGGCATTGATTACATATACGGAGCTATGTTCGAATGCGATGGCTTCGTGAAAATCGGCTCCAGCGAGGAAAACTTGCATCTGTACAAACATATTTCAAGAATATGAAACAGGTAGTATACTTTATGCATTATGAATAGAATAAAAGGATTTACCCTTATAGAGCTGCTCGTGGCCATTTCAATAATCGGCTTGCTGAGTTCCATAGTGCTTGCGTCACTCAATGTCGCCAAGGCAAAGGGGAGGGATGCAAAGAGGATTTCAGATATCAGGCAAATAAGGACCGCTATTGAGTTATACAAGGCTGATAGTGGATACTATCCGACGAGTCTTGCCAGCCTCGTACCGACATACATAAAAAGCCTTGCCCAAGACGCTTCGGCGGCAGGCTCATGCAGGCCTAACTATTGCTATGCATATTCGCCTTTGCTTTCGCTACAGCCTACCTCGTATCATATCGGAGCGCAGATGGAAAATCTTGCCAGTGGCGTCCTGAGTTCGGATTCTGATTTTAATTCATCGGCTTCTTATACGGGAGGGTTTGACGGGACGGGTTCCACTATTTACGATGTAAGAAACTAGCTGCGGCAGTTGTTTTTCCCCATACGTTTCGATCAGGAGTAGGGTATACTTACACATATGAAATATCGAGAATCAGAAAGGGGCTTCACGCTCATAGAGCTTCTGGTGGTCTTATCGATCGTGGGCGTGCTCTCAGGCATGGTTCTCGTGTCAGTATCGGAGGCGAGGGAGAAGGCGCGCGACTCGAAGCGCATTCAGGAAATCGGGCAGATCGATAAAGCCATACAGCTTTATAAAAGTGATAATGACGGCAAGGCACCGACTTTGAATGATGACTGCTCTCGTGAGGAAAATGATGATCCAGATGTGCTAGGCGCAGGCTATTGCGTTGCCGTCTCTGGAGAAATCAGCGGAGGCGGATCGAGCCTTTCATGGGCTGCGTTCGTCGATGAGATAGACGAATATATGGGAGGGCAAGTGCCTGCCGATCCCTGCACGTCGTGCGATGACAGCTTCGGTTATATCTACGTAGCTCCGGCGGCAGTTCCAGGTGCGACGGGTGATGATGACTATCAGATTTATGCAAATCTGGAAAGAACTTCAAGTCAGACAGGAAATTCTTCAAATGGAAGTGGTTTCGTGGCACCACCAGAAGAAGAATTTGTTAGTACACCTACTGATCTCGGTATATTATTTTACGGAGAACCGCCAGGAAATCCGTGGTTAACAAGTGCGAAATTCTCCTGGTCTCCATCAGAAACTACGTATGATGGTGAAAGCATAAAGCGTTACTATTTTTACAAGTATGTAGATGGAGCATATACTTTACGGAACAAGCTTTCATCATCACCCTCTGTGAGTAATGAAATAAATTGGTGGAAATTATGGTACGGATTCAATCAACCAGGATCCTGTTGGACAGTCATAGCAGAAGATACAAATTCACATTTTTCTGATTATGCGACACCATACTGTATAGCTGAAGGAGAGTGGCCAAACTAACATATACCCTAGTTACTCCCAATGAAGCGCCTCGGTACTTCTGTACTTGAGGTGCTTTTTTGTTTCTGGATATTTTTGCAGGTTGATGTCGGCTTCGATCATTGCCTTTGCTTCTGTTCGTGCGGCTTCTACCATCTTGAGATTTTGTAGAGCTTCCATGGCGATATCGGAGACGCCCCATTGTTTTCCTTCAGAGAGCCCGCCAGAACCGCGGAATTTAAGGTCGTATTCTGCGAGCTCAAAGCCATTTTTCGCCGTCTTGAGCGCGGTGAGGCGCTCGAATGTTTTGTCGGATTTTGCCGATTTATTTATTTGGGCAAATACGTAGCAGTATGCCTGGTGGTTTGAACGGATGACTCGACCGCGAAGTTGGTGGAGTTGCGCGAGACCAAATCTTTCAGCGCCCTCGATGATGATGACCGTGGCATTTGGCACGTTCACACCCACTTCGACGACAGATGTCGCACAGAGGATGTGTATCTTTCCGGCTTTGAAGTCGAGCATGACTTTGTCTTTTTCTGAGGGCTTCATCTTGCTGTGGAGTATTCCGATTTCGTGATGCGGAAACACTTTTTCCTTAAGACGCTTCGATTCCTCTTTTACGGACTTTGCGTTGATTGCAGCTTCTTTGTCGGGATCAGGTTCGTTGATGCGAGGACAAATGACATAGGCTTGGCGTCCTGCCGCGAGTTCGGTGCGGATTTTCTCATATGTCGCTTCGCGTTGTTCTGGAGCGACGATGTCGGTGATGATCGGCTTTCGTCCATGAGGCATCTGGTCGAGGAGCGTGAGATCGAGGTCGCCGTAAATGGTGAGGGCGAGCGTTCGAGGAATGGGCGTGGCTGTCATGGAGAGGAGGTGGGGCGCGCGAGCTTGTCCATCAGCGTCTTTTCGCACAAGCGAAGCGCGCTGCTTCAGGCCGAAGCGATGCTGCTCGTCGATGATGACATAGGCGAGATTTTTGAATTTCACAGCTTTCTGAATGAGCGCGTGAGTTCCAATGAGAATCGGAATTTCTCCGTTCTCAACCCACTTGAGCAATTGGGTGCGAGAAATGTCAGTCCAGCCTTTCGGGTTAAGCTTGGAAGGGAACTTTCTACAACCACTACCTGTAATAAGACCTATTTGTATTCCCAGATATGAGAAATACTGGATGAAAGATTCAAAATGTTGTGTTGCCAATATTTCAGTTGGACACATATAGGCGACTTGAAGATGTCCGCATTTCCGTCCTTGTGGTGCTGTTGTTACAACTGTATATGCAGTCGATGCCGCAACCGCAGTTTTTCCTGAGCCCACATCTCCTTCAAGGAGGCGAGACATCGCATAGCCCTTTTGAAAATCGTCAGCGATAATCTTGATTGATTTCTGCTGGGCATCCGTAGCTTGAAAAGGGAATCGCTTAATGAACTCTTGAAGGCTTTTTTCGTCAGGCTCAATTTCAAATGCCGGATTCTTTTCATATTCTTTCCGTGCAATCTGCTTTTCCAATTGTATGAAAAATACTTCTTCAAACGCAAAGCGCTTTCGTGCAGCTGCAGCATCTTCCTGCTTCATCGGAGTGTGGATCCAGATCAGAGCTGTCTTGAGCGATGGCAGGCTGTATTTTTTTAATATTTCTTCTGGAATGGGATCGATAAGTATATCGAGCAAGCCATTTCTAAAAATATCTATGATTTTATGGTAAATCCAATTCGAGGTGAGGCCGCGAGATTCTGGATATACTGGATAGAGCGTATGAGCTTTGCCATCGCGGTATTCTCCTTTTGCAAAAAGAGAATCTCCAACACCAGTCGGAAGTTTGTTCACGACTTCAATTTTCGGATTTGAAAAATATAATTCTTGTGTTGTTTTTCTTTCTGAAATCTTTCCTTCGATTCGCACGAGCGCGTCTTCAGGAGTCATTTTTGCGAGATATGGTTGATTGAACCAGACGCAATGGATCTTTCCACTTTCATCTTCAACCCACGCATCAGCCATAGCAATTTTTGTTTTGAAGCCTTTGCTAGTCTTCAGCTTGGTTATTTTCCCAAAGATAACAGCTGTATCGCCTTTGCCAAGAGAAGAAATATTTCTTGTTTCAGATGTATCTCCATAACGAGCAGGGAAATGATAGAGCAAGTCATATGCGGTTGAAATACCAAGCTTCTTGAGCGCTATTTTCTGAGGAGGCGTCAGCCGGGCGATGTCGGAAATGGCGGAGTTGATATGCATGGAGTGCATTATACGCTAGCCTTTTGCAATAGTGTATAGTGCTTTTTTCTTGCTGATGAAGCCTTCTTTCTCAAGATCATTTATATTTTTATAAAGCGCGGTTATCTGTTTATTAGGAAAGAGCCTTATGAGAGACTTAATCGTCTGGGGTTTCTTCAAAACCTCTTTCAGAATATGCGATCTCAGTTCACGATTCGAGCCCTTGAATTTTGATTGTTTAACATGATGCTTGCTGCGGCGAGAAGGATTGACCTGCGACCGCTTCAGAAATGCCCCATAATCCATAAGCGCATAATACCATTCCCGAGGATTCTTTTTATCCAGAGTTTTTTCAATCAAAGTCATCAGCTTCTTGTCATTGATTTTTCCTCGCGCGTTTTGGAAAAAGAAATAAATGTAGACTGTGCGGATATTGGTTTCTATAAAAGGGTGGGGAATATTGAAGGCAAAAGCAAGGATAGAGCCGGCAGTGTTCGGACCGATGCCGGGAAGTTCCAGAAGCTCGTCATGGGTCTGCGGAATTTTTCCTTTCGTCTGCTGTGCAAGTCTGTGCAGGTTAAGAGCTCGCCGATTGTAGCCAAGGCCCTGCCATTCCTTCAAAACATCGCTGATTTTTGCGGATGAGAGTGATTCGCAATTGGGAAATCTTGCAAGAAAGGACTCGAATTTTCTTGCGACGCGTTCCGCCTGTGTCTGTTGGAGCATGATTTCAGAAACCACCACCTTATATGGAGTTGGATCGTCACGCCAGGCCATTTGGCGTTTATGTTTCTTATAGTATCTCCAGATTTCCTTAATGAAGGCTTTCTCAGTCATTTATTGCACCTTTGGGGCGACAATGTTTGCTGTAACTGTGAATTCATCGTCGACGCTGGCTACTGATTTGACTTCAGGAATTGTAATATTGAAATCGTTTCTCTTGAGCTTTGTAACTGCGATGCCAGAGAGCACGTCGCCAGCCAAGCTTGTTGTCACATCAAAAGTTGCAGGCTTTGTAACTCCTGAAATCGTAAGGTCTCCAGTAACGGTGAATGTTGAAGGCGTTCCCATCACGCTTGTCGGCTTGAAGTACATGAATTCATTGATAGGTTCCTCTGATTTGAGGATAAATCGTGCGATCGCGCCATCCCTCTTCTCGCTATCTGTTTTGAAAGTTCTGGCATTGATTGCAAGCGTTCCGATAGTGACAGTATCTCCTGAAATGAAAATATCCCCCGCGATTTCCGATGTTGTGCCGACGGCGGTGAGCGACTTATCGTTCAGAACTTCATTGATGCGGAATTCCACTTTTGAATCCTTGGAAATCCTATATGTCGTCCTTCCAGGCACATTCAAGAACGTAGTGTCAAGGGTTGATTCGACCTCCTGGCTTGGCGCTGAAGGCGCTCGAAATGCATAGTTATAAGCAACATACCCTGCGACTGCTAAAAGTATAATCACAAGTAGTATTTTCTTCATGTGTAGCCATTCTATCAATTTTATGTAAGAATGTAAAAATCTGGAGACGTGGTGGAGTGGTCTAACATACCTCTTTGCTAAAGAGGCAGGCCCTTTAAAGGCCTCGAGGGTTCGAATCCCTCCGTCTCCGCAACAGCAGTCAGAACCGAGCTCGCCTCGGTGATGACTGATGTCGGATAGAGGAGATGAGAAAAGCTTGAGTTTATCGCACGGAGCCGTAGGCGAGTACGATACGAAAGCTGTACAGGTCCTGTAAGGACCGAATCCCTCCGTCTCCGCCAAAAGGAAATGAAAAATGCCGGAACCTGCTGTCCCGACATTTTGAGAAACAATGGCCGTATCAACGCCTGCGCCGATGCCCTTCGTTATCTCTGCTTCCGGTAGGCTTCTTGATTTCAGGACAATCAGGCACCTTTCCGCCGCCGTCTTTGAAGACCAGCTGTCCGTCGGACCAGATCAACTCGCGTCCTGGATGCAGCCGGCTGTGGACTTTCATCAGCTGTTTTCTCTTGGCTCGCCGCTTCGGAATTTCATTTTTGATTACTACGCTCAAAGTACTCACCCCCTTTCATTGTTTATAGTTTCACTAAACCTATATCAAGAATCCGACATTGTCAATCCGCATTATTATTGTTCCCTAATCCTTATTGAAAATTTCGGATCATTCGCGTATTTGAGCGCTTTTTCATTTATGAGATACCTTGCTCGCGCTTCCTCCAAGGAGAGATCCGTATCGAGCAATCCGACTTCGTGTGCCAGCTTGTCTGATTCCGCTGGGAAGAGGATATCGAGGCTGAACGGAACCCTCTTCGGGGTTATCTTATTTACATGATCAACGATATTTGTTGTGCAAGTACTCGTGAGAGTGTTATAGAATTCAGGTTCGTCTTTGAGCTTATTTGCTCGAGCGATCATATCAAGGAAAAGTGCTTTTGATTTTTCTCCATCAGCCTTTACTGGATATACAAAGACCTGATCCTTTCGATAATTAGATCTTAATTTAATGACATCGCGCTCATCGGCAATGACATACATGAGCTCGTATTGCCGCAACAACCCTTTGACGGCGGAGAAAGATTCGCCCTTTTCCTTACGAATTTCCACGGAAATTGAGACAAATTCATCGCCCTCGAATTCAAAAGAGAGAAAAGTATGAGCTGCTCCGACATAGCCCGAGAAAGGTTCGACGATGTACCAAACTTTCTTGAGCTTGTTAAGATCAAAAGTCTTATCGTAATAGTTTGTTAAGTAAGTTGAAGTTGATGTGTATGAAAGATTTCGGATGTTCTTTATTGAAATTAAATTATCCTTAATGGTCGCAGAGGGAAGTACAGCTTGGTCTCCCGTCCAGTCCCGGTCATTCGACGGCCGAACGAGGAGCATAAGCAGGCAATAGCTTATGATCGGTCCGAGGATGAGTATCGTAAGGAACTGCAGGATTCTTTTTCTCATGCCGTTAAGTATACCTTAATGAAACTAAAGTAAAAAGCAGGGTGCGAACGAATCGCAGCCTGCTTGAAATGTAATTAGCATGTCAGAGGAACAAGTCCATTGCTGACAGCGTACCGCGTCAGGCCTGCAATGCTGTGGATGTCGAGCTTACGCATGACCCTTTCGCGATGTGTCTCAACAGTCCGCACTCCGATGGCGAGGTGGGACGCTATTTCCTTATTGGATTTACCTTCGGCAATATGTATGAGCACCTCAGTTTCGCGGTTGGTAAGACGGCCGTTCGGTCCCTGTCCGACAGTGTTATGATGCGCCAGCCAAGTCTGGGCGACTAAAGGCGGGAATGACACTTTTCCTAAACTTACCGCTCTCAAAGCGTCTAGGATTTCTGAAGAATCTACGCTCTTATCAATAAAGCCGCATACTCCGGGCTTTATGGCGAGCGACACATTTTGCTTATCGCAGTTTTCAGCCAAGATGACCACTCTGGTGTTTTTCTTCTGCTCGGCAATCGTGGCTATGGCCGTTTCGATCCCGAGAGAATGCGCCCGAAGTTCGAGCAGAAGGATATCGGGATTCAGATCCAGAGTGAGCTTAAGAGCTTCCTGGGCATCGGCGGTTTCGGCAAGAATCTTGAATTCAGACTGGCTTTCGATCAAAAGCCGGAATCCGCGCCAAAATGTGTCGTCTGGATCTGCGATTACAAGTGTTGTCATATCTATTTTCTTGTGTTGTTGTGGTTTGCGTTGTACTGGGGATAATGAAATCATTAATTATAATAAAAATCAATAGAATGTTGCAATTAGTGTGCCACCGTCAGCGCAGTAACATCCAAATACCCAGTTTTGAGAAGTTCAGTGCGAGCTTCCTCTAATGTGCTTCCTGTGGTCGAGACATCATCGATAATAATGATTTTTTGACTTACATTTTCTTTTTTCGTTACCTCAAAAATATTTTTTGTATTTTCCAGTCTTTCAGCTCTGTCCTTATGCGTCTGTTTTTCAATATGCTTTGAGCGAATCAAAAGACCGTAATCCTTCTGAAACTTCTTTTCCGTATCCAATTTGAGTATCTCATCGATAAGCAACTCGCATTGGTTGTATCCACGCTCCTTTCGCCTCTTTTTTGAAATGGGGATAGGAATTAGAAGCACAGGCTCGTTCAGGTTTTGAAACAGGGCATAACCTGCAATTTTTATCGCCTGTTTATTCTTCTTGTATTTGATCTGCCAGACAAGTTCTTTCACGAGGGGATTTTTGTAAGAAAAGAGGCTTTTTATGAAAGAAAATTCAGCCGACAATGCTTTCGGGACGACTTCAGCGAATCTTTCAGGTGAAAGGCTGCGAAGTTTAAGTTCTTCGGGAGAAGGAGGAAACATGAAATCGATGATATGATATAATATTCTCATGAATTTTTCCGCAATTATATCATCTCTTTTTTCCAAACAGAGCGAAAGCGTCCTTGGCATCGACATCGGATCTTCTGCCATCAAGATCGTGCAGATAAAGAAGAAGCGCGGTCGCGCAGTGCTCGAAACTTACGGAGAACTTGCGCTCGGGCCGTATGCGGGAATCGAAGTTGGAAGATCAACCAATCTCCCGAACGAGAAGATCGTTGAGGCGCTTAAGGACATTTTGCGCGAAGCAAAGACGACCACTATTTCTTCTGGCATAGCGCTGCCGCTTTCTTCGAGCCTTATCACCTTCATCAGCGTTCCCCCAGTGCCGGATAAGCAGCTTGCAGATGTGATAGCTCTTGAAGCGCGCAAATACATACCTGTGCCGATGACGGAAGTCATGCTTGATTATTCCCTCGTGCCCCGGGAAGATACGTTCGCAGCAGACGATGAGACTCAGCAGAAGCAAGTTGAAAAGCAGGTGCAGGATGTGCTGGTCGTGGCCATACACAATGAATATATAAATAATTATCAGGCGATCACGGCGAAGTCGGGCATCCAGCCGGGCTTCTACGAGATCGAAATCTTCAGCTCGGTGCGCGCCGTTGTGGAACAGGGAATTCATGCAGTGATGATCATCGATATGGGTGCTCGAGCGACAAAGCTTTATATAATCGAACGAGGAATCCTTCGCGCCTCGCACATCATCAACAGGGGTGCGCAGGATATCACGCTCGCTATCTCGAAATCCTTGAGCATCAGCATCAATGAGGCGGAAACCATGAAGCGCTCCTTCGGCCTCAAAGGCGGTCCGGAATACAAAGAGCTTACTGAGATCATCACGGTGAATCTTGATTATATTTTCTATGAGTCGAATGCTGCGCTTTTGAGCTATCAGAAGAAATACATGAAGAATATCAGCAAAGTCATCCTGACGGGCGGCGGGGTGCTGCTCAAAGGCTTCACTGATCTCGCAAAAATAAGCTTTCAGACGGAAATCGTATATGCGGATCCCTTCAGCAAGCTCGAAACCCCTGCATTCCTTGCAGAACAATTCGCTCAAGCCGGCCCGGAGTTCGCCGTCGCCATCGGCTGTGCATTGCGGCGGTTGTCTGAATTGGAGTAGTGCCGTATACTTAAGAAGATTTTAAAATAAATGGAAACCAAATTCCAAACATCGTTCATTCCAAAGAAGCCTCTCATTTCTGATCCGAAAATCAGAAGCAGCCGAGGCGCGGGCACGAGCGTTTTCATGTTCATCGCGATCATGATTTTCGTGATTTCGATCGCCGGCGCAGTCTTCTCGATCCTCTGGAAGAATGTCCTTGTGAATTCGCAGGAAAGCTACCGCGAGCAATTGGCGGAAAGCGAAAAGAGATTCAACGTCGCACTGATCGAAGAGCTTAAGAAAGCCAATACGAAGATCGACTTGAGCGAGCAGCTTCTCAAGAATCACTTGGCAGTGTCGGAAATTTTCTCCATCATCAGCAAGCTGACCATCGAAGGCGTGCGTTTCAACAGCTTTGATTTCATCGCGCCTTCCAAGGAAAGCGAGGGAATCAAGATCACTATGCGCGGGATCGGCAATAGTTTCAGCTCGATCGCGTGGCAATCCGACGTCTTCGGAAAATCAGCAAAATTCGGCACAAATAAGGTTTTGAGGAACCCCGTCCTAAGCGATCTCGCCCTTGATTCAAACGGAAACGTAGGCTTCACGTTCTCAGCGACGCTGAGCCCTGCAGATATTTCATATGAGAAGCTGCTTGAAGCAGAACTGAACCCAGTCGAGGAGCAGCCAGTGCTCGATGAGGAAGTCGAAACACCATAAAACATATGAATAAGAACATAACGCCAATTATACTCATAGTCCTTGCGCTCGGCATCTATTTCACTTTCACGCGCACAAAGCTTGATGATTTGAAAGCGGTCAAGGAAGTGAATCTGCAGTATCAGCAGGCCCTCAACAATTCCGAAAGATTGGTGAAGGTCAGGGACAGCGTCCTCAAGACATACAATGATATAAGTCCTGATGACCGAGAGCGTCTCGATAAGATGCTCCCAGACAATGTGGATAATGTAAGGCTTATCATCGATGTCAACGGAGTCGCGGCACGCCACGATCTAGCCATCAAAAGCGTGAAGACAAGCGCAACCAATGCTCCAGCCAGCGGGACAGCTTCAGCCCCGACCCGTTCAGCTCCGAATGTTCCGAACAGCTACGATACCGTCACGCTTTCTTTCAATGTAAGCACGAACTATCAGACATTCATCGCTTTCCTGAAGGATCTTGAGGCTAGCCTGCGCATCATGGACATTTCGAAGATAACTCTTGCTGCGACCGATACCGGCATCTATGAATACGGCGTCGAGGTCAAGACGTATTGGCTTAAGCAATAAAATATCATGCAATCCCAACAATCATCCAAAAAAAACTTTTTCATGGTCATAGTCATCATTATCCTCGCGCTCGGGGCGTACTTCTATTTCAAGGGTGAGCCGGATGACAGCTCAACATCCTCATTGGAAGCCGAGGATTCTCCTGAGAACGTGGAAGCGCAGGCTGTCGGGACGAGAGTTCTTTCTCTTCTCAATCAGATAAATTCGCTGAAAATAGACGCTTCGATATTCGAGAGCGCAGTCTATAATACGCTTGTCGACTATACTATCACTATTCCGGAACAGGATGTCGGACGAATCAATCCTTTCGCCCCTATTCCAGGATCAGCTCCTCAATCATCTTCTCTCACTCTTCCGCCCACTGCCCGTTAGCTTAAATACACCATGAGCGTAATTGACATATTATTAAGCAAAAATCTTATATCAAAAAATGACATTAAGGAGGTCCGCCAGAAAATGTCCGATGGCGAGCCGCTTGATAAGGTCTTGATAGAAAGGGGCGTGAAGCCCGAGGATATTCTCTCTGCTCAAGGGGAATTTCTCGATATTCCCATCAAGAGCCTCGCCAACGTCACCGTCCCTTTCGAAGTGCTTGATTACATACCCGAAGAATCGGCCGTCCATTATAAATTCGTCCCGATAGGAATGAAGGAGGGAGCGCTTGAAGTGGGAATCGTCGATGCGGACAATATCGAAGCAAGGGACGCCCTCAACTTCATCGCTGCCAAGAATAATATTCCTTATAAGGTATTCCTCATCACCATCGATGATTATCAGAAGGTCATAGAATCATACAAAGGCATCAGCGGGGAAGTCTCGAAGGCTCTTACGGAGCTCGAGTCAGTTCTCTCTGTCGATGTTGAAGGTTCCATAGACCTCAAGCAAAGCAAGACAGAAGAGAATTCCGAGGCAATCATCATCGAGGATGCGCCAGTAGTGAAGATCGTGGCGACCGTGGTGAGATATGCGACTGAAGGAAACGCATCCGATGTGCACATCGAGCATATGCGCGACAAAGTCCGTGTCCGATTCCGCGTGGACGGAATCCTCAACACGAGCCTCGTTCTTCCTCCGCAGGTGCATAGCGCCGTAGTCGCCCGCATCAAGGTGCTTTGCAATATGAAGCTTGATGAGAAGCGAAAGCCTCAGGACGGACGATTTTCCGCGCGCATCGATGGCAGGAAGATCGACTTCCGAGTCTCTACATTTCCCGCATACTACGGGGAAAAGGTGGTGATGCGAATCTTGGACCAGGAAAAGGGAGTGAAGAAGCTCGATGAAATGGGGCTTACCAAGAAAAATCTTGATCTCGTCAAAGAAGCGATCCAGCGTCCCTACGGCCTTATTCTTATTACTGGTCCTACAGGTTCCGGAAAATCAACGACGCTTTACTCCATGCTTAACGAAGTCGATCGCGAGAGCTTCAACGTGCTTTCCCTCGAAGATCCTATCGAATACAACATGGACGGAGTGAGTCAGTCGCAAGTGCATCCTGAAATCGGGTATACGTTCGCATCCGGACTCCGAACTACATTGCGACAGGACCCTGACATCATCATGGTGGGAGAGATCCGAGACAAAGAAACGGCGCAGCTTGCTGTGCAAGCGGCTCTTACAGGTCACCTCGTATTCTCCACGCTCCACACCAACAACTCTGCAGGAGTCATCCCACGTCTTATAGACATGGGCGTTGACCCTTACCTTATCGCTCCTACCTTGATTCTCGCGATTGCCCAGCGTCTCGTCGGTACGTTCCCTGAAGGCGGAGGCGGAAAGCCGATACCAGTCGAAGGCAGCATCAAGATCATGATCGACAAGCAATTTGACGATTTGCCGGAACAATACAAGAAGGATGTTCCATTTTCCGATACTGTCTACGGGATCGCGCCGACGGCCGAAAATCCGAAGGGAACCCGCGGACGAATGGCGGTATTCGAAGCCTTCAAGATGGATAAGGAGATCGAAAGCATCATCCTCAAAGGCGCGAATGAGGTGGAAATCAACAAGCTGCTGCGCCAGAAGGGAGTTATCAACATGAAGGAAGACGCCATCATCAAGGCCTTCGAGAAGAAGATACCTTTCGAGGAAGTCAACAAGCTTTAATGTGATATAATAAACGAACTATGGAAACACCGGCAGAAAAAAAGCAGCTCTCGATACTGTTCGTCGACGACGACAAGTTCCTTCTTGACATGTACGCGCTCAAGTTCTCAAAAAATGATTTCGAAGTGCATACGGCGCAGGGTCCCGAGGATGCCCTCAAGATCATTCGCGAGGGACTTGATCCCGATGTCCTTCTTTTGGACGTCGTCATGCCCGGCATGGATGGCATCGAGCTGCTGATGCTCCTCAAGAAAGAGAATCTTCTCAAGAAGGCAGTGGTGATCATGCTTACGAACCAAGGGCTTTCGGACGACGTCGCCCGCGCGAAGAAGCTCAATGTCGACGGATATATCATAAAGGCCACCACCATACCTTCCGATGTCCTTGCCGAAGTGAGGAAGATTTACGCATCAGTGAAGAAGTAATCATATAAATCAAATCAATCATGGAATATAAGAAACAAATCGAAGAGCTTGTCGACATGGTCCTTCAGGAAGGCGCATCCGACCTTCATTTGGCTGAAGGCCGTGTTCCAGTCATTCGCGTTTCCGGATCGCTTATTCCTTTGGCAAAAAAGCCCGTGTCTACGAAAGAGGACATGCAGAACTATCTCAAGGAATTCCTGAACGATGACAACGAAAAGCTTCTTCAGCAAAACCGCGAAGTCGATTTTTCATACAGCCTCACCAAAAGCCGCTTCCGAGGCAATGCCTTCTATCATCAAGGTCAGCTTTCAGTCGCGCTCCGACTCATTCCGAAGAGCATCCGCACGCTTGCAGAGCTCAATCTTCCTCCTATACTTGAATCCTTTACAAGGAAGCAGCAAGGATTTTTCCTCGTAGTGGGGCCAATCGGACAGGGGAAGACAACAACTCTCGCCGCACTCATAGAAATGATCAATCAGACTCGCAATGAGCACATCCTCACTATCGAGGATCCGGTCGAATATCTTTTTGAATCGAAGAAATCGATTATCGATCAGCGGGAAGTCCGAAGCGATACGCCTGATTTTGCCGGAGCCCTCGTTTCCATGTTCCGCCAGGATATCGACGTCTGTCTCGTCGGCGAGATGCGCGACAATAACACCATGGCTACGGCTGTAACCGCCGCAGAGACAGGTCATCTCGTGTTCTCGACGCTTCACACGAATAATGCCGCTCAGACCATCAACCGTATCATCGACTCATTCCCGTCGGGACAGCAGGATCAGATACGCATCCAGCTTGCGGGAAGCATGACGGGAATCTTCTCCCAGCGCCTCATTCCGAGGATTTCAGGAGGCTTGATCCCGGCTTACGAGCTGCTTATCAACAATAGCGCGGTCGCGAACCTTATCCGTGAGAAAAGGATTCACGAGATCAATACAGTCATTGAAACAAGTTCTGGCGATGGTATGATAGATATGAACCGATCTCTTGCCGAGCTTGTCCGAAGAGGAGAGATCAGCGTAGAGAGCGCATATTTAAACTCATTCAATCCGAAGACTCTGGAGAGAATGATGTAATACTATAGTAAATAACCATGCTTTTTAATTACCAATCAGTAGACGAGACAGGCGCACCGAAGACCGGATCGATCGATGCGGTCAATGTGGATATCGCCATTACATCCCTCCAGAGGAGGGGGCTCGTCATCACCTCGATCAATGAGGCTGATAAAAAAACAGGATTGCTTTCAATGAATATTGCCTGGTTCGAGCGAGTCTCGAACAAGGATGTGGTGATACTTTCCCGTCAGCTCGCGACGCTCTTCGAAGCGCAGGTTTCCGCGCTCCGCATCTTCAGACTTCTTGCTACCGAGAGCGAGAATAAGGTGCTGGGCACGAAGCTTACGCAGATCGCGGACGATCTCCAGGCCGGTACTGCCATCTCCGCCGCCCTTGCGAAGCATCCGAAAGTCTTTTCTGACTTCTATGTAAGCATGGTCAAGGCCGGAGAAGAGTCAGGAAAGCTCAATGAGACCTTCAGCTATCTCGCGGATTACCTTGATCGCACCTATGAGCTGGTCGGAAAGGCCAAGGGCGCACTTGTCTATCCTGCGTTCGTCATCATAACATTCATCACAGTCATGATTCTGATGTTCACGATGGTGATCCCGAAGATCAGCTCCATCCTTGTCGATTCAGGACAGGAAATACCTATCTATACGAAAATCGTGCTCGGTATCAGCAATTTCTTCGTTGACTATGGCTTCGTCATGCTCGGAGTCGTAATCATCGGAGGATTCTTCCTTTTCAGATATATTCGAACGCCTTCAGGAAAGCAGGTTTTCGACCGAGTGAAGCTCAGCATCCCTTACATCAGCAATCTTTTCAGGAAGCTCTATTGGTCCCGCCTTGCGGACAACATGAACACCATGCTCGTAGCTGGAATCCCGATGATCCGAGCGCTCGACCTCACGTCTTCGGTCATAAATAACAGCATTTATCAGAAGATCCTCGCTGATTCCGTGGAAGCAGTGAAAGGGGGAAAGGCCGTCTCTGAAGCCCTCTCAGGAAACGGGGAAATTCCCGGAATCATGATTCAAATGATGAAAGTGGGCGAGGAGTCCGGAGAGCTCGGGAATATCCTGAAGACTCTGGCGAAATTCTATGCCCGCGAAGTGACGACCGCCGTTGATGCGCTCGTTGGCCTCATTGAGCCGCTCATGATCGTCTGCCTTGGAGGAGGAGTTGCCGTCCTTTTGGCTTCCGTCCTGATTCCTATCTACAACGTCGCTTCCGCGCAATAAGCCTTGGAATACTTATCCACACGGCTCTTGACCTTATTTTTCAAGGGTTTGCTATAATTACAGCCATAAGTTTAATTATTAAGTTTTTTATTTAAGTTAATTTATAAGTATGAAAAATTACGCAAATCGAGGTTTTACATTGATCGAGCTTCTCGTCGTTATTGCTATCATCGGTATCTTGTCATCAGTCGTCCTCGCTTCGCTTTCATCTGCAAGGAACAAGGCAAAGCTTGGCGCATTCAAGGCTGAAATGTCATCATTGAGAACAGCTCTTATCATCGCTTGCGATACAGGTACGCTTTCAGCAACAAACCCAACCGAATCTACAGCTCAAGGTACGCACGGAGCTGCAACTAACTACACGACGCAGTCTTGCGGTCCAAACAATGCAGGAACATTCAGCATTGTTTTTGCTCCAACCAACGGCGCCCAGACCAACCCTGGTTGTACATCAGCGACAATTACAGAGACGACAATCACATACGCAGGTACTTGTAACTAGTCCATCCGATTCGTTTTTCTCAAGAATTCCGCCTTCCGGCGGGGTTTTTGTTTATACAAGAATATATTATAATTAAGCGATATGAATAGAAAAATAAAAGGCTTCACATTGATCGAGCTTCTCGTCGTGATCGCTATCATCGGTATTCTTTCGTCAGTCGTGTTGGCGTCATTGAATACGGCAAGGAATAAGGCGAGGGCCGTTGCGACAAAGGTTACGGTGAGGTCATTGCAGCCTTCCATAACGCTTTGCAATGATGCGACGCTGGCTCTTGCTACAAATCCCGGTGACCCTATATGCTCTGGCGGAGCCAATATTCCTACAATTACGCAGCTCGGCTTGCCCGGAACTGGCACTGTGACATACACTTTGGTTGGCACGGCAGGCAACCAATCCTACTCTATAGTCCTGACAGATCATCCTGTCGCTGGATGCAATACTACGGCTTGGACGCTTTCTGAAACACAAATGACTCCTCCTTCAGGCTGCAACTAAAGTAGGTTTTTTTCTTTTATAAAAAGTATTGTGGAATGTTTTTTTAAAAAAATCTTCATTTATTCTTCATTTCGGTTTGATAGAGTTAGATTAATTACTAATTTAATTACATCATATGAAGAAAAATTTTGATGGGTGGAATGAAAAGAAAAAGGAGCTTAATGATAGGGTAAAATCGCCATTTTGCCATGAACGTGAATTGTGGTGGTGTACACTGGGTATGAATATAGGTTTTGAACAAGATGGGTCTGATATTGAATATTATAGGCCAGTTATTGTATTAAAAGTTTTAAGTGGTAATACACGTTTGATCATTCCACTTACCACCTCGACCAGTAAACACAAGCTTCGACCATCTGTTGGTTTGGTTGAAGCTAAAGTAGCATGTGCCTTATTATCACAAATAAGAGTAATTGATACCAAAAGACTACTTAAAAAAATAGGTAATCTTGATGTAAAAATTTTTGGGGATATAAGAAAAACCGTCAAAGACATGCTTTGAAGGCTTTTCTTCTGTTTACCTCTTTCGAGGCGGAGGCCGAAGCCACTTGTATACTCAATACTAGCAAAAGCAAATAACCTTTGTCAACAAATTCCCTGAACCATGCTAAAATAAGGCATATAAAAGCTCCATATGAACGAAGATAGAATCACATATTTTGGCCAAACCGACTCGCGTAACAAGAAAGTTACGTTCGGGATCAAGGCTAAGGACCGCACCAAGCACGTCTACGTGATCGGAAAGACGGGTATGGGAAAGTCGACGTTGCTTGAAAACATGGCGGTTCAGGACATCAAGAACGGTGAAGGGATGGCTTTCATCGATCCACACGGCAAGACCGCTGAGCTTCTCCTGGAATATGTGCCCGAGCATCGCCAGAAGGATGTCGTCTACTTCGCTCCGTTCGACATGGATCATCCGATTTCCTTCAACGTGCTTGAAAGCGTCGATCCCGACAAGCGCCATCTCGTCGTTTCCGGGCTCATGAGCACCTTCAAGAAGATCTGGCAGGACGCGTGGTCGGCCCGAATGGAATACATCCTGACGAACACGCTTCTCGCACTGCTCGAGTATCCTGATGCGACGCTTCTCGGCGTGAACAGGATGCTTTCTGACAAGGTCTTCCGCAACCAGGTCGTGGCGTGCGTCACCGATGCATCTGTGAAGGCTTTCTGGGTGCAGGAATTCGCCAACTATACCGAGCGAATGGCCGCGGAAGCCGTTCCCGCAATTCAGAACAAGATCGGACAGTTTACGGCGAATGCCTTGATCAGGAACATGATCGGCCAGCCGAAATCTTCTTTTGACATCCGAAAGATGATGGATGAAGGAAAAATCTTCATCATCAACCTTTCAAAGGGAAGGATCGGAGAATCGAATGCGAACCTTCTCGGTGGAATGCTCATCACGAAGATCTATCTCGCGGCGCTTTCTCGCGCCGATATTCCCGATCGCGTTCTCAAGACGCTTCCAAACTTCTATCTCTTCGTGGACGAGTTCCAATCATTTGCCAATGAATCCTTCGCCGATATCCTTTCTGAGGCTCGAAAGTATAAGCTTAACCTGACTATGGCTCACCAGTATATCGAGCAGATGGAAGAGGAAGTGAGGGCGGCCGTATTCGGAAACGTGGGAACGATGATCGTATTTCGCGTCGGAGCTTTCGATGCCGAAGTCCTCGAGAAGGAATTCGCTCCGCAGTTCACGGCGGAGGACATCGTCAATCTCGGAATCTATCAGATATATTTGAAGCTCATGATCGACGGCATCAGCTCGCAGCCTTTTTCCGCGACCACGTTGCCACCGATCGAGAAGCCGGAAAGCTCAAGCATGGAAAAGGTCATCGCGACATCCCGCATGCAGTTTGCCCGCAATCGCCTAGAGGTAGAAAAGAATATCGATCAATGGATGGCCCCGATCGCTTCAGCGAAGGCACCTGTGAAGCCGAAAGAACCAGCTCCGGTGCATATTCCTGTAGCTACGCCAGTGGTTCAAAAGCCTGTAGCAGTTGCGCCGATTCCTTCTCAGCCTGTACCAGCGCCAGCGCCTAGTGCTCCGAAGCCAATTCCTCAGGCGCCAAAGCCTGCGCCAGCACAAGTTCCAGAACAGCAGTTCAAGAAGGCTTTTGCAGAAATAAAATTGGATCAGTCTCCTGTCCAGAAGCAAGCTCCGCAACCATCGCCTGCACCCGCAGCCCCGATTGTCTCTAAGCCGGTATCCTTGAACACACTATCTCAGAAACAGAATCCGAAAGTGGCGAGCGTTCAGCATGTCAATGAATTGAAGAATGCGCTCGCTTCCGCGCTCGGAACAGCGGCAAAAAAAGAAGAAGTAAAATCAACTTCGAAAATAGAACCAAGGGTAGAAGTGAAGTCTGAACCAAAAATCGATCCAAAGCCCCAACCACCAAAGGTGCAACAGAAAGAAATCCCTGAGGATGTACTCAGAGACGTTCTTAAAGTTGACTAGCTTTTTCTAAGCAAAAACTACTTTCTCAAGTTTTTCAGTTCGCTTCTCGATCTCCTTTACATATTCATGGTTGGCTTTTTTCTTGAGCATAAGTTCGATTCCAGTAACCTGAACTTTCAATTCCCCGATGGCTTCGAAGTGGATTTCCTGATTTTCGATGATTTCATCAAGTTTTGAGAGTTTTCCGTCCATTTTACCAATTTGACCTTCCATTTTGCTCACCTTACCATCTATTTTATCCATGCGTTCAGTCAAGGTTGTTTTTAATGTAAGGATGTCTTCTTTGAGTTCTTGTCTAAATCCGCCGATATCTTTTTTCAATTCATTTTTAAGTTCAAGAATATATTTGGGTGCAGTTTCATTCATAGTTTTTTCTATTAGGACTAATAAAATAAGTGGGTACTTAAGGAATAGTATAAATGTTTAAAAAAACAGGGCAATGGAGACGCAGACTTTTATTTGTGATACTATTTTCGCATGCGTAGAATCCTCATATTTTCGCTTGTATACTACCCTCGATTTGTCGGGGGAGCCGAAGTCGCCCTAAAGGAAATCACCGACAGGATCCCTTCGTCGGAGATCGAGTTCGATATGATTACATTGAATGGAGGCAAAGAGCCGGCATTTGAAAAAGTTGGGAATATTTCTGTTTATAGGATTTTCAAGAAAGTCGGGACAATTCAAAAATTCCTATACCCATTTGCAGCTTTTCTGAAGGCTGTGAAGCTGCATAAGACAAACAAATACGATCTCGTTTGGTCCATGATGGCAAGTTATGCTGGCTATGCAGGATTTCTTTTTAAGAAAAAGAACAAATCAGTGCCTTTTGTTCTTTCTATTCAGGAAGGTGATAATTTCGGGCGAAGGAAGGGCTTGAAGTTTCTTTTTAAAAGCATTTTCAAGAATGCTGACCGCATCCAGGTCATATCGAAATTCCTCGGAGATTGGTCGCGGAAGATGGGTGCAAAGTGTCCGATTACCGTAGTTCCGAATGCGGTTGATTTTATTTTCTTTTCCCAGAGAAAACCAGAAGAGGAACTTGCTGCGCTGAAAAATAGGCTTGGAAAGAATGCAGGTGATGTTTTTCTCATATCTACCTCACGTCTTGTCCCAAAGAATGCCTTCGGGGATGTCATTAATGCGCTCCAGTATTTGCCGATCAATGTTAAATTTTTGATTCTCGGACAAGGATATTTGGAAAAAATCCTTAAGGATAGAGTCGCCAAGCTTCACCTCAATGACCGCGTGAAATTTCTTGGCTTTGTTTCTCATGCTGAAATGCCGCAGTACCTGCACATCTCTGATATTTTTGTGCGACCATCTTTAACTGAAGGTTTTGGCAATTCATACATTGAAGCTATGGCCGCGCGTATTCCAGTGATCGCTACGCCTGTTGGCGGCATCGTCGATTTTCTTAAGGATGGAGAAACGGGCTTGATTTGCGAAGTCAGGAACCCGAAGAGCATTGCTCAAAAGATTGAAAAATATATCAAAGACAAAGAATCTCGAGACTATATCGTAAACAATGCGGAAAAGATGGTAAGAGAAAATTATGATTGGAAAAAGATAGCGGGGGAGATGAAGACAATATTGACTTTTTAGTCAAAACATGCTATAAACAACACCAGCTGACTTGGCATGAAGCCAGGTTTGAAAAGAGAAAGAAGATTCAGTATGGTGAAGAAACTCGGAATCGTAGCTCGGCTGTTTTCAGCAGAGCCAGGCCTCGTGGACAAGAATGTCAAAATGATGCTCAAGCTCATCGAGGCGTTCGCGCTGGTGAAGAAAACTCATTCGGAAATCGCGGTCTTGGATATCGTCATTCCGACGAACCCTGACTTTGTTGATGTTGATTGCGGCAAGACGGAACAGGCGCTCTGGGATGCGGTTGGCGAGGTTGATTGGATTCGCATCTCGACGACGCAGTGCGGTCTCTTTTGCGGACTGCTCAATGAGACCATGACCAAGCAGCGGGACGAAGGATGTACTCATTCGCTTGTCGTATCGTCTGGTTGCGCTGATTATGTCACCGATGCGAACATCGCCAATCTCGTTGCTGCCGCTGAAGCCGGTGCTCTCGTGACCGGCCTGGCCCTCAACGAACTTCATGACTCGATCATGGCGGGTCGGATCCCAAACACCTTCGCTGTGTGGAGACTCGAAGAACTCTTCGGAGTTGGCGGATTCGATCTGCGCATGGAAAACGCCCTTCGTGCAAAGCCGACGAAGCTGACTGGAGTTGAGGAAATGATTCCCCAGCTCAAACTCGTTCGGCAACATGGTAAGTGTCTTATGCCGATCGAGCCGGTGTCTGCTGCAGTTTGGAATGCTCCGACAGATGCTGCCGGCGCGCAACGCCACAAGGACAAGATGGGCAGCAAGCTTGTACGGCAAGAGTATGCTGTCAATCTGGAAGGCGGCACTCTTGACGAAATTCGTGCCGGCGTCATGAATAATTGATCGGTTTTCTTTGATTTCACGGTTCCTCTATCTTGCGCGAGCAGGGCGGAGGAACTTTTTTATGCAAAAACGGCTTAAAGATTGACTTTTTCGCCAAATAATATACAATTTCCTGAATGAAAATCATCGTTACTGGAGTAGCTGGCGCCATAGGCTCTCACTTGGCGGAAAGGCTTGCAGGCCTCGGACATGAGGTTGTCGGCATTGATTCCCTGACTGATTACTATTCTCCGAAGATCAAGAGAATCACGGTAAAAGACATAAAGACGAAGGGGGTGAAGGTTCACTACAAGGATCTTGCTCTAGACAAGATAGACCATCTCTTCAAGGACGCTGACGTCGTCTATCATCTTGCCGCGCAGCCTGGGATTTCATCAAAGACCGCTTTCGAAGATTATCTGAAGAATAATATCGTTGCGACGCAGAAGCTTCTTGAGGCGATCAAGAAAAACAAGAAGCTCAAAATGCTTTTCCACGCATCGACATCTTCCGTTTACGGCAAGCACGCGCATGGAGACGAGACAACGGAGCCGAAGCCGGCTTCTCACTATGGCGTCACAAAATTGGCGGCAGAACAGCTGGCACTCTCATACCATCGGCAGTTCGGGATTCCTGTTTCAGTATTACGATTCTTTTCGGTTTATGGAGAACGCGAAAGGCCGGAAAAGTTCTGGTACAAGCTTATCCGCGCGATGCATAATGATGAAGAGGTTACAATGTACGAAGGAAGCGAGAATCACGTTCGCAGCTACACATACATAAGTGATACAATTGACGGGTGCATCCTTGCCCTCAATAACCTTGATAAGGTCGCGGGAGAGATCTTCAATCTCGGAACAGACAAGGCGAACACGACAGGCGAAGGTCTCAGGATCGTCGAGAAGCTGATGAAGAAGAAGGCCAAGATCATACTGCTTCCAAAGCGCCACGGCGATCAGCTCGAGACTTCGGCGAATATCGACAAGATAAGAAAGATATTGAAATATGGACCGAAAGTCAATCTCGAGCAAGGGCTCAAGCGGCAGATAGAATGGTACAAGAAGAAGATTCACAAGAAGATTAAGTAGTATAATAAACACATGAAAATCCTCATTTCCACAGGCATATATCCTCCGGATATCGGCGGATCTGCTCAGTACGCCCGCAATCTCTATGAGACGTGGAAGGCTCAGGGACATAATGTGAAAGTAGCCGCCTATAGATGGGAAAGGGCATTCCCGACTCTCGTGCGCCATTTCCTTTTTTTCCTTAAGATATTCAGAAAGGGATGGAACGCTGATCTTATAATTACACTCGATACTTGGAGTGCCGGTGTACCAACCATGTTCGCCTGCGGCCTCATGAGGAAGAAGTACATTGTCCGCACAGGCGGGGATTTTCTCTGGGAGACCTATGTCGAAAGGACGGGAGACCTGGTTCTCTTGAAGGATTTTTATACTAATTCATCTAAAAGATTTTCCGTGAAAGAAAGGATGATCCACAGATTGAGCGGCAATTTGCTCCGAAAGGCTTCCGCCGTCATATTCAGCGCGCAGTGGCATAAGGATCTTTTTGAAAAAGAATACAGGATTGATTCCCGCAAGATAAGGATTGTAGAGAATTTCTGTGGCGAAAGGGAAGAATATCGCGATCCCGAAGCCCGCGTTTTCATTGCCGGGACCCGCGAGCTTAAGTGGAAGAATCTCGATGCGTTGAAAAAGGCTTTCAAGATCGCGCAGGAAGAAGTCAGCTCACAGGGATTTGAGGATATCGAATTTGATACGACGAAAGCGGTCTATGAGAACTTCCAAGAAAGGATGCGCCGCGCCTATGCAGTCATTCTGACTTCGCTCGGAGATGTCAGTCCGAACATGATATTCGATGCCATCCGAGTAGGAACCCCCTTCATCCTTACGAAGGAAACAGGCATAGCTGATAAGGTGAGAGACTGCGCGATTTTCGTGGATCCGAAGAATGAGAGGGACATCGTCGAGAAGATACTTTGGATTTCTGATCCTAAGAATAGGGCTGATCAGGCTCAAAAAGTCCGCAATTTCAGATGGACGCATACCTGGGACCAGATCGGCCGAGAAATAGCCGCATTGGCAGATTTATGAAAATTCTTATAGCAACCGGAATTTATCCTCCGGATATTGGAGGCCCTGCTACGTATTCGAAGCTGCTTTTCGATGAGCTTCCGAAGCGCGGTCTTGAAGTTTCCGTCCTATCCTTCGGCGAAGTGCGCCACCTGCCGAAGCTTGTCAGGCATGCGAGCTATCTTTTCAAGCTACTCAAATCAGCTAGGACTGCCGATATCATTTTTGCGCAGGATACTGTCAGCGTCGGTTTGCTATCCCTTATCGCTTCTAAGATCCTTAAGAAAAGGTTTTTTGTGCGCGTGCCTGGAGACTATGCATGGGAGCAATCCGTACAGAGATTCGGCGTGCAGGAATCGATCGATGATTTTCAGCATAATAAATACGGATGGAAAGTCGAGCTGCTCAGGAAATTTCAAAAAATTACCGTAAATGGAGCGCATTCTGTGATAACCCCGAGCCGCTATTTTAAAAATCTTGTCTCAGGCTGGGTGAAGAATCCTGGAAAGGTTTTCTGCATCTATAATGGCATTGATCTTTCTTCCATTCCGCCCCATTCCGGCAAATATGAACCGCGCACCATCATTTCAGCGGGACGGCTTGTAGAATGGAAGGGATTCGATACCCTTATCAGATTGATGAAAAAAATGCCGGATTGGAAACTTTCCATAGCCGGAGACGGACCTTTGAGAAAAGAATTGGAATCATTGGCTTTGACAGAAGGCGTAAATGATAGAATATCCTTTCTCGGACAAATACCGAAAAAAGAAATGATCGATGCACTCCAGAAAAGTGAGATATTCGTCCTGAACACATTTTTCGAAAGCTTTTCCTTTCAAGTGGTTGAGGCTATGGCATCAGGAGTTCCGGTGATCACAACGAATATCGGCAATCTGGCGGAAATAATCGATGATGGAAAGAATGGTATTTTGGTGTCTCCAAATGATGAAAAGGCGATTTTTGACACAATCGCTCGCTTGTCTTCTGATTCGGGATTCAGGACAAGCATCATAGAAGCGGCATATGCAAAAGCGAAGGATTTTTCAATTGAGAATACGATAGAGAATCTTCTTAACCTGATCAACCATGGAAAATTATAAGAAAGACTACAAGGATTATTCTAAATATGTCGGCATCATGATCTCGACCGACAGGTCTCTTTTTCTTGAGAGAAGCGCAGTGAGAGTGCGCATGATCGAGCATGCAAGGCTTTACAAGGAGCTGCATATAATCGTCTTTTCAACCAAGAAATTCAAGCAGGAACAGATTTCAGAAACATGCACTATCTATGCCACGAACTCCTTTTCAAAATTGCAGTATGTTTCAAGCGCTTGCAGACGGGGAAAGAAGATTTTGAAAAAAATAGATAAGAAAGACCTTGTCATATTCACTTGCCAAGATCCTTTTGAGACGGGGCTTGTCGGGAAATCGCTTGCTCATGCGAGGAAGAATTCGGAACTTCTGCTGCAGATCCACACCGATCTTTTCAGCCCTTATTTTACGCGCCATTCTTTCTTGAACAAAATCAGGCTTTATATTTCAAAACATACTTTGCCCCAAGCGGATATCGTTCGCGTAGTTTCGAGGAAGATTGCCGATTCGCTTGTCGCAAGTGGCATCGATTCTCAGAAAATAATCATAAAGCCCATCGAAGCCGGTATCGATGCTATCAGGAATGGCGTGCCCGCATTTGATTTACACCAGAAATTTCCGCAGTTCAGGAAGATTCTTATCGCTGTTTCTCGCCTTGAGCCGGAAAAGAACATAGGGATGGCGCTTGATGCCTTGAAAATTGTCCTTAACAGCATTCCTGATGTGGGATTGATCATTGTCGGTTCCGGATCAGAAATGTCTCGTCTCAAGAAGCATGCTTGCAAGCTCAGAATCGAGGCCTCAGTTGTATTCGTAGGCTGGCAGACCGATCTCATTCCATATTACAAGGGTTGTGATATATTTATGATGACTTCTTGGTACGAAGGATATGGCATGGTTCTGAAAGAAGCCCAGGCGGTCGGATGCAAAATCGTCTCGACGGATGTAGGCATCGCCCGCGAAGTCGGAGCTAGGATAGTTGAGCATACGCCAGAGAATATAGCGGAAGGCATCATTAATTCGCTCAACACATGAAACTATTAATCTTTACGCAGAAAGTAGACAAGTCCGATTCAGTTCTCGGCTTCTTCCATCGCTGGATAGAGGAATTTTCCAAAGGATGCGAAAGCGTTATCGTCATTTGCCTTTACGAAGGGAAGCATTCATTACCTGCAAATGTCCGGGTTCTTTCGCTTGGAAAAGAAAAAAAGCAGTCTCGTTTCAATTATGTAGTCAATTTTTATAAATATATATGGGGCACTAGGAAGGAGTATAACAAGGTCTTCGTGCATATGAATCAGGAGTATCTTTTGCTCGGAGGTATTTTCTGGAAGCTGTGGCGCAAGCCTGCATATCTTTGGAGAAATCATCATGCAGGATCTTTCCTCACTGACATAGCTGCTGCGTTCTGCACAAAGGTCTTCTGTACATCACGTTTTTCATTCACGGCGAAGTATAAGAAGACAACTTTGATGCCTGTCGGAGTGGATATCGAGAATTTCAAGCCTGACGCGACCGTCAGCAGGATAGATCGAAGTATCCTGTCTTTGGGAAGAATATCTCCTTCGAAGAACAACGCGATGCTTGTGGATGTCGTCGTCGGGATGAAGGATCCAAGCATCCATGCAAGCATATACGGGGACCCGCTGCCTCAGGATCAGGGTTATTATGACATGCTGAAGGAAAAGGCATCGACGAATATCGTTTTCAAATCCGGCATACCGAATACCGAGACAGTTAAAGTTTACTCCGCTCATTCGATTTTCGTGAATATGTCTTCAAGCGGCATGTACGACAAGACGATCTTCGAAGCGATGGCATGCGGCTGCCTCATACTCGCTTCGAATGAGAACTTGAGAGGACAGATTCCTGATGATTTCATTTTCAGGCAGGGCGACGAAAAGGAGCTGGCTGAAAAGCTCGGAAAGCTTTTGAACTATGATCGCGCAAGAACAGAAGAATCATCTCGATTGCTTCAGGAATTCGCAAAGAAGCATAGCTTGGCAGGTCTTAGAAGCAAGCTTCTGGCGACGATTTAGCGTCTTTTGGAAGGTCGGACATATGTGATAAACTGTCTCAACAATGACAAACTACCAGAAATTCATAGACGAAAAGATGCTCATCATAAGCAAGGAGAAGACCATCCTTGATGTCGGAGGGGGAGATAGGTTCCAGAAATGGCTTGCCCCTTATCGAGAGATTTTCAAGAATTCGGACTATAAGACTATGGATTACGATGCTCGGACCGGAGCGGACATCGTCGGGGATATCCATAATATTCCCATGCCTGCTGATTCAGTCGATGCTGTCATCTGCAGCTCGGTGCTCGAGCACATCAAGGATCCTATCCGTGCAGTAGCCGAGCTCAAAAGGATCCTGAAAAAGGGCGGAAAGGCTTTCATCTACGTGCCTTCGATTTATCCCTATCATGCGCGCAAGGGATCTTACCCTGATTATTGGCGCTTCTTCGATGACACGCTCCTCTTCCTTTTTGAGGGTTTTTCTTCGGTCGAACTTGTGAAAAGCGGAGGATATTTCAAGGCCCTGCTCTACTTCTTCCCAATGCAGCATAAGCTGAAGTTCGTCCTACTGCCGCTCGGGAAATTCCTGGATGCGCTTTTCAGGACTGAAAAAAGGACTACCGCTCCGGGCTATTACCTTTACGCCATAAAATAATGATAAAGAACATCATAAAGAAAATTTTCAACAGATTCGGCTACACCATAATTCGAAAAGGCGTGCGGATGGATTTCGTCGCTTGGGCGAAGGACAGCGAATTCGAATCTGCATCTTCTAAAGTCGAATCATTCAGCCTTCTCGGGAGAGACAGGCTTTTCATGCTGTGGCAGTTTGCGCGTCAGGCGAAGCTTATCGGAGGCGCCATGGCGCAGGTAGGAGTCTTCAGAGGAGGGTCAGCGCGCCTGATCGCTTATGCAAAAGGGAACAGCAGCGACAAATTCTACCTTTTCGACACTTTCAAAGGCATGCCGAAAGTCGACAAGGATGTTGATCTCCATAAGGAAGGAGATTTCCAAGGGACTTCACTCGAAGGAGTCAAGAAGGTATTCTCTGATGCGTCTAACGTTGTCTTTTGTCCTGGAGTTTTTCCACAAACGTCTGATGTCGCCCGAAGCGACGCCTTTTCCTTCGTCTATATCGATGTAGATATCTATAAATCAGTCGCTGATTCCCTCGCTTTTTTCTATCCGCGGATGAAGAAAGGCGCATTTATGGTATTCGATGACTACATGGGCAAGCATACTCCAGGAGTCAAAAAGGCCCTTGATGAGTTCCTGTACGACAAGACGGAGACTCCTATCATCACGACTGTCGGGCAATGCCTGATCATCAAGCAGTAAAGCGCATGGAAAAGCTTTTCAAAATAATCAAATACGTGATTTCCGGAGGGACTGCAGCCGTCATTGATCTTTTCTTCCTGTATTTCTTCGTTGAGCATTCCAGCATGACGTACCTGTCTGCAGCGGTAATTGCCTTCCTTATCGCATTCTGCGCCAGCTTCACGCTTCAGAAGTTCTGGACATTCAAGGATTCTTCTGTCGAAAAAGTCCATAAGCAGGCGACCGTCTACCTCATCGTCTCATTGGCCAATCTCGGGCTTAATACTTTCTTGATATATGTATTCGTCGAATACTCCCATCTGCACTATTTCATCAGCCAGATATTAGCGGGAGCGCTTCTTGCGGTCAGCAGCTTCTTCGTCTACTCTTTTTTTATTTTTAAGCCTGTTGCCGTTAAAGCCGCGGAGAACTCCGAGAATCCAAACCACCTTTAGCGACTCGATGATATCCTCGAAGGTGCTCTTGGAGATCCCCTTATTCCTGTTCAAGAAATTTATGGGGACTTCTGCAACTCGTGCGCCGCTCTTCACTATTGAATGCAGAAAATGGATCTTGTATGCGTGACGAAGAGATATGAGATCGCCATCGCCCAGCGGAAGCTTTTCCTTCAGACCGCTTACTTTCGTCAGCTTGAATCCGGAGGTCGTATCATGTATCTTCATGCGCAGACCGATCCTGATTATGATATTTCCGAATGAGCTCAAGGCTTTCCTATACCAAGGCCATTCTTTCGGTATGCTGCCATCCTTGATGTATCTTGATCCGATGACATGATCGTAGCCCTCGTCGAGCTTGGCAACAAGCTTCCTGATATCCCTTGGGTCATGCTGAAAATCGCCGTCAAATTCCATGAATGCATCGGCGCCAAGTACCTCGATCGCATGATTCATGCCTTTCACATATGCGATTCCCAAGCCTTTCTTCTCCTCGATGATCAGATGAAGATCATTATTTCCGGACATTTTCCCCTTAACAATATCTCTTGTCATATCCTTGGAAGTACCGTCTACGACTATGATTGAAAAAGCATGTCGTGGCATGTCGGCAAGCTCGGATCGGACTGCATCGAGCAGCTGGCTGATCGTTTCACCTTCATTGTATGTCGGAATGATTATGGAAATTTTCATTTTACAGCTTTATATATTTCTATTTCTGGTCCCAGTTCCTTTGCTTTGAATAATCCAAGGATGCTTCCCATGAATTCACTTGTTGCAAGAGAGTATGGAGTAGATGGTTCTCCGAAGGATGCAACGAGTTTCCAGCTCTCACTTGTCAGATTTTCCATAGCTTTGCCTATCTTTGAGCCGCTTTTTTCCCTGATCACATAAGTATAACCGTTGCTGACTGCATAAGTCTGGATATTTTTTAGGAAATCTTCATTCTGGATAGTATAGACATTCAAACTTTGGAATCTTCGGAATGCATCCGTCTCCCGAAGCTCTTCCGACAGGTCTATTTTCCTAACAGCGTTCTGGTCGGCTTTTCTTAATTCCTCGATGGCTGATTTTGTAGCTGGAAGCCGCAGCTGTGAGCCGTAAGTCATGACTTTATCGCTTTCATTAAGATTTTCGTATGCCCATTCGACTGCATGGATGCGTGAGTCATCATTATGTCCGAGGTAGGCAAGCTTGATCGATCCAGCAAGAATGACTATGAGAATCAATGCTGTGATCCCTTTGAACAGCTTGTTTTTTTGCCAGAGAATATCTATTCCGTATCCTGCAACGATGAGAATGAAGGGAATAAGGGGCAGTACGAATCTTGCCTCGAACCTGAACATGAAATAGAAGACAATCGAGTATGCAGAAATAAAGGCAATGAAGATAAGTCCGACCCTCGGCTTTTTCTTGAAAAGAAAATAAAAGCCGACAAGCATGAAAATGATGAGAAAAGGTTCTGCGATCCCTATGCGTGAAATCATCGAGAGAGGGCTCGCAAATGCCTGCAAAAGGCTCTTGGTAGTATTCGAAGTTACATCGACGAGGAAGCCGTTGCTTAACGGATAAAGGAGGGAAGGCAGAAGAGATAGGAAGCCGACAGCAACTGCCTGCAGGCAGAATTTCCAGCTTTTGAATAGTGCGAATATTTTTGCAAACGGCTGTTTTTCTTCAAATAAAAACCAAAGAGGCGGAAGCATAAATAACACTATGGAAATGCTGCTTACGCCCATGCCGATCGCTGCGATAAGGTAATAGAGGAGATACTTTTTCTTCGCTTGAAGGGATTCATGCGAAAGGACGTAGAGCGCAGCTGAATATACCAATGAAATGAATATCCAATGCCGTGCTGACATGGAAAGGCTGATATGAATAAGGCTCGTCGCTCCTAGTAAGGCGGAAAATAAAGCAGCTCTGCTTGTTTTGAAAATAGAAAGGCTGGCTTTATACATGAAGAAGATCGAAAGGAGTCCTGCTGCAATGCTTATGATCCTTGCGACGATGAAATAAGCAGAAAGATCGCTCGTGACGATTATTTTCAAAGCTTCGAAATCGACAGCATGGTACAGGTTTTGAAAAAAAAGCACTATACTGAAGGGAATGATGTAGAGATAGGAAACATACGGAGGATAATACAGTACGGCCGACATTTCCCCGAGGTGATGTGCGGGAATCGCTGATTTGAGCTCCATCATCTTAAGCGCGCCAAGCACCATCGAAGCTTCGTCGTTTATGAGCCATAACGGCAATCCGTAGGTCACATGTGCGATCCTTAGCGCGAAGGCAAGCAGCATCAGGACGAGAAAGGAAATGGTTGCCGCTTTTTTCATACCACCATAATACAGCCCTATTGTTTTATTTCAAAGTTTGAGTAAGATAAAGAGACATTATCTATGGATGTCCCTAAAAAAGCACCTATTATAGCCACCTTTTTGAAGGGAGAGGCCGTTTCTGCGTTCTGGAATTTCCTTTCAAAAGCTATCGCCCTTTTGAACACGTTCCTGACGATCACTTCGCTGTCTCTTTATCAATACGGAGTGTTCCAACTCCTGCTTTCATTTGCAGGAATCTCATCCGATGTTTTGAATCTTGGGTCATCGGTCGTATCAAATGAAATATCAAGGTCTGTCGGCGAGAATCGCGCTTCTGATGCCAAGAGGATATTCCTTCAATATTCCTTTGTCAGGATTTTCCTCATCATCATTCTATGGGTGATCGTCTTTTTCGGAGCGACATATATCTTCAGCTCTTACGACATCGATTTCGTGAAGGATATGCGCCTCATCTCATTCCTGTTCATAAGTGAAGGAATTTTCCTGATAATAAGGACGCTCGCCATGGCACGCTTGCAGTTCGGTCTCATCGCACAGCGTCTGACGATCAACAAGGCTGTCCAGGCAGTCATCCTGGTTTACTTCTTCCTGCAGGACGATCTCGGGCTCAAGCAGCTGATCCTTTCGATCATCATCGCTTCGGCTGTGAGTGTCCTCTGCGTAGTCGGAAGATTTTTCAAGATATATTCTGAATGGAATACTGTCAGCATTTCCTCAAAAAATCTTCTTTGGGATCTTTTCGTCGCATACGGCACTTGGGATATTGCTCGGCAATTCGTGAACAGGGCAGTCTTCAGGATAAAGCCTTGGCTCATCAAGCTTTTCGTCGGAACGGAAGCTGTCGCCATATATTCGATTGCTGAGACGATGATTACTGCATTGCAGGACATCCTTCCGAGTACGACGCTGCAGTCGCTGGTGCCGATGTGGGTCAAGGATAGGAATCTTTCGATCAAGATGTTCTCGTACGGCATCAAGTATTTCCTTCTGCTCGGAATCATCGTTGCTCTTGTCGCGCTGGCGATCGTTCCGCCTGTCGTACATATTTTCTTCTCGAAATACAATCTGTCGCTTCAGTACTTCTACGTCATGCTCATCAATCTGCCGATATTCGCTGCAGGAATCATCATCGGCAATTACATCATCGCTTTCAGGGAGCAGAAATACCTGCTCGTACTTCACCTTACAAGGGCTGTCCTTACGCTCGGGATAATCGCCCTAACGCTCCCATTTATCGGTCTCTGGGGACTTGCCATCGAATTCGTCCTTGTACCCTTGATGATGGTCATCATGAATTATATGTATACGAAAAATCAGGACAAAGGATTCCATTTCGATTTCAAAGTGATATTCGGATTCAATCAGGAAGACAAGGAAGTGTTGAGAAAAGCTTCCTCGATCATCAAAGGCTGGTTCCGTAGAATTCTACCGTCGTTCTAAAAGCCTGATTGCCGCAGCAGCTATGTCGCTGACCTCTGTCGATTCGATGGATTTCCTGATTTCGCTTGGCGAGCCCCTGCGCTTGAAGACGAATGAAGAAGGCTCAATCGATCCTCTCGGAAGCACACGGATGCTTGTATCGTCCTGAGGAGGCTGCTCATGTGGATCCACTGGACCGATTATGTCTATGAGAGGCACACCCAGAGCATGCGCGATATAGATAGGTCCCGTATCGACTGCGATATAGAGCGAAAATCTTTTCATAAGCGACGGCAGTTCTTCGAGATTGAATCCTTGAGCTTTGAAGCAGCGAGTCGAGCCCACTTTTTCTATGAACGCATCGATGCGCGGAATGTCTCCTGGAGCGCCTATGCAGCAGATGCCGATATTTTCGATTTCCAAAAGCTTTTTTGCCAAGACAGCGAATTTTTCATCGCCGAGCTCCTTGATCTTGTTGCCGGCTGTGATGCTCAAGCCCACGATTCTCATATTCTGTGGCAGATTTTTCCGCCACTGCTCAGCTTTGATTTCTGCCTGCGCGGACAGTTCCACTTCTTTCTTGTCCTCGATATCTGTTATGCCCATGAATCCAAGCAGCTTCGTATGGTGAGCGGGAAGATAGGTATGGTTCTTGTAGAGCAATTTATGATTCGACATCCAATCCGTAAGTCTTTCTGTTATTGGAGGCGTCTCGACGACTGTCTTGATACGATTGCTGATACGTCCCCAGAGGACAAGGCATGTGTTGGTCGAAGTGGAGGAGAGATTCAGCGACCAGTTGAATTTTCCTTGTCTGATTTTTTTGATCAAGCCCATCGTTGAATATTCCTCGACGAGGATGAATTCATCTATCCTTCTATTGTTCTTCAGGATCCCGAAGGCTTTTTTTGAAACTATGACGGCAATATGGCTGTCAGGATATTTCTTCTTGATGTTATACAGAACAGGGGTCGAGCAGACGATGTCGCCGATGCGCGTGAATTGAGGGAGAAAGAGCACGCGTTTCTTCCCGCCGAGCTTTTTGTCCGTCCGCCTGGCTGACGCAGCAAGGGGCCAGTAGAGCACCCAAGTCAGCAGGATCCAAAGCAGGAAAGGGATTTTTTTCATAAGCCGAAAATGTGCTTGCAATTATAGCATATATGCTAGAATGGGGAGCTATGAAGACAATTTTCCTATTCATTTCCAACTTCGTATACTCTTCCGATCTTTTGAGAACCGAATACATACAGAATCTCTCATCACAGTACAAGGTCGTCGTATTCATGCCCCCGCAGGCCTTCTGCAAGGACAACAAGCCTTACTTTTCTTCGCCGAACGTGACGTACGTGCCATGGAAGCTCCAGTACCCGAAATTCTGGAATTTCTTTGGCAAGTATCTGAGATACTCGCTCATCAGGAAATACGACTTCGAGCCTGTCATCGTCAGGAATAAGGAAAAAGGAATGGACAATTGGAAAAGGAAAGTGTTGAACCGGCTTTCATATCTGATGCCGGAATCCTTCTGGACGAATGACCTTTTCACGAAACTTGAAATGATTTTTTTGCCGAAATCGAAGGCATATCTGGAAAAGGTGCGAGAATACAAGCCTGATATCGTCCTTACTTCTACTCCCGGATTCAGCCACTTTGATGCCGAGGCGCTTATCCTTGCGAAGAAATGCGAGTTGAAAACCGCTTCGATAAATTTCAGCTGGGACAATCTCCACAACGGCGGAATGCATTTCCGACGGCCGGATTATCTCATCGTCTGGAACGAAATAATTAAGAATACGGCGGTAAAGGAATACGGATATTCTCCCGAGAAGGTGTTCGTCTCTGGCACCATGCGATTCGATTCCTATATGAAGGAAAACAAAGGCGAATTGTCGAGAGAGGAATTTCTGAAAAGCAAAGGTCTTGATCCGAAAGAGAAAACAATACTTATCACGACAGTGACGAAAGGCAATTATCCGGATGAACACATCCTGCTCGGAGAACTGCTTAAAGCGCGCGACGAAGGAAGGTTCTCCGGCACGCCGAACATTTATGTCCGCATGCATCCGAAAGAGGAATTCGACAAATTCGAGCCGTACTTGGATAATGGAATGAGGAATTTGAGAGTCGAGTTTCCAGGCAAGCTTCTTTCAGAAGAAATGGGTACAAGGATCGAAATTGATGAGGATGATCTGAAGAATTTGAAGCACACTCTTGCGTATGCCGATGTGGTGGTCAATTACGCTTCGACGATTACACTTGAATCATTTATTTTTGGCCGGCCGGTAGTCAATATCAATTATCCAAAGAAATACAGCCGCGGCTATACATTCACTCATTATAAGCCGATAGTCGAAGCCAGAGCAGTGCTCCTCCCGGAAAGCTTTGAGGAGCTTATCGAGCATGTTAACGTATGCTTGAGAGACCCTGATGTCAGAAAATCAGAGCGACAGAAGGTTCTCAACGAGTTTGTGCCTTTCAGGGACGGGCTTTCTTATAAGAGGAATGTGGATTTTTTGAAGGGCATTATATAATTCAATCAAACAATGGCATTCCCTTACGAGACAATTGAAAAAGAATCAATACCATGCAATTTTTGCGGCCTCGATAATCCGAAAGTGCTTTCTAATAAAGGCACGGACGGTTTGAAATTGACATCGGTGATTTGCAGAAAATGCGGGCTCATATATATAAATCCAAGAATGACCAAGGATGGATACAAGCTTTACTATGAGCAGGAGTACCGTGACAAGACCATAAATAATGGCGAATCAGGATCAGGCTTTGATTGCAAGAAGCTTTTCGAAACTACCCAGGTTCATGGAAGGGCCCTCGCCGTACTCATGAAACCATATCTCTCCGTAACCGGCCCGATTATGGAAATCGGATCAGGGGTTGGCGGCGTTCTGGCTGGGATCAAGAGCGAGCTTGGCAGGGAGGTCATGGGACTCGAGCCTTCGCTTAAGGAATCTGATTATGCGAACAGTGTAGGTATAAAGACGCACCATGCTTTGATTGAGGATTATTCGAACAAGGAGAAATGCGCAGCCATCGTCAGCACGCAGAGCCTGAATCATTTCCTTAGCCCGAAGCATTTCTTTAGATGGGCTCATGATTCCTTGGTTGAAAATGGAATCATCGTTGTGGAGGTCATGAATTTCCGCCAGCAGCTCAAGAAGGCGGGAAAGTACGAGAATAGCGTCAAGATCGATCACGTCTACATGTTCACTCCGGAGGTGCTCAAGGATTTCATAAGATCAGCCGGGTTCGAGATTCTCCATTGCGAATCGGACGAACAATCCAAGGCCAAGCCGAGGCAGGGAATTCCGAAGATCCACATAAGGATTATTGGCAGGAAAACTGGAGAGGCTCCGTTTCAAAAATTGACGATGACGCCTGGCGTTGCCGGTTCTGTAATACGATCGGTCAATAAATATTACATCTATCTCAATTATCTTATGAAGACCCGCCTTCCGCGCATTTTTTCCAGATCATGAAAAGAACCATCTTCATAACGAGCTGCCACCCCCTCATCTCGCGCAACATTCTTTCGACAGGCGTCCTTGAGATGCTCCTGAAGGCCGGCTTTGAGATAGTGCTGATCGTTCCCGATTCCAAGAAGGAATTTTTCCTGAGGTCATTCGGCCAGGCAGGTGTCACAGTCGAAGGAATAAGTTATGCTTCCACGAAAAGAGACGGCCTGATGAAATATCTTTCTCTTGCTTCACTTTCTACACGGACTCTCAGCATTAAGCGTCAGACGGAAATGAAAGGCAGCGGCTCCTTCTCGCATTTCATTCTAAGCAATAGGCTTGCTCATAGCACAATAAGATTTCTTGAAAAAATAAGCTACAAAAAGGATCTGTTCAGCGATCTTTTCAATAAATACCAGCCAGACAAGGTCTTCTGCACCGATATACAGAATGAGATTGATATCGCTCTTCTCAATGAAGCACACCGAAAAGGCATTTATTCATTCGGTATGGTGCGTTCCTGGGACAATCTCACCTCGAAAGGCCTCATAAGGTCGATCCCACAGAAGCTTATTGTTTGGAACAATATCATCAAGAAGGAGGCGACATTACTCAATGCTGTGCCTGATTCAGCAATCGCCGCAGTAGGAATTCCTCATTATGATTCCTATAAGAAGTGTGATTTTTCCGACAAAGCTTCTTTCTTCAAAAAGATCGGGGGCGATCCGGAAAAGAAGATGGCGCTTTTCATACCGATCGGCGACAGGTATCTCACGAAAAACAATGTCGACGCTGATGTCGTCGCACTGCTCGATTCAGTACTTCCGGCAGACTATCAGATTCTTGTCAGATTCCCTCCAGGCGACTATGTCAGGGGAATCGAGAACAATCCTGGACGTTTCGACAAAAGTCGAGTGCTTTACGACAGGATTGCCATGACTTCAGACAGCATCAAGATGACTGAAATTCGCAAGGATGATGACATACATTTGGCGCAGACGCTTCATTGGTCTGATATCGTTATATCAGGGCCTTCAACATTGGTGATTGATGCTGCATACATGGATAGACCGCTCATACTTTCCGGCTTTGATGGAACGGAGACCAAGCCATATCTCGACAGTATCCGGCGCTATTATGATTATGATAATTTCATTCCAATACTTGAAAGCGGGGGGGCGAAGCTTGCGAAATCTTCGGACGAATTCGTTTCTTATGTGAAAGAGTATCTTGCTGATCCGAAAAAGGATGTGAAAGGAAGGAAGAATCTTGCGGAGAAACAAGGAGCTTTGGACGACGAAATGTCGACGAAAAGGCTTTTTGATGAGCTTATGACAGCGTTCAAATAATCATGAAGACGATTTTCATTACAATTTTCGAGGGAGTCGAAGTCAAGAATATCTTGAGGACTCCAATCCTGGCAGGACTCCTTAACGATAAGGAGGTTAGGATCGTGCTTTTTACCAAATCCCAGCAGAAAGTCGATCATTATAAAAAGGAATTTTCCGATCCAAGGATCATCTTTGAATCAGTCGAATGGAAATCCGTTTCGAGAATCGATCGTTTCTTTTCGAAACTTAAATTCGTCCTGCTGCGAACGGAAACTACGGATCTCAAGAGGAAAATGATCAGCGAATTTGAGAACAAGGTTTTCGGATATTATTCCGGCAAGGCGCTTAACTTCATCCTCGCTTGGTCTATCATCCGTCGCATTGCGAGATTCTGTGACTTCCATCTAGTAAAGGATTCAACCTATGCGTTGTTTTTTGAAAAATATTCACCGAGCGCAGTATTCTTGGCGCATCTTTTCGATGAACCGGAAATTGCATTGCTTAGGGAAGCGAAAAAAAGAAATGTCGTATCGATCGCTTTCATTAATTCTTGGGACAAAGTGACGTCGCGCTGTATTATGCGTTTGCTTCCGGACAAAGCAATCGTATTCAATGACCTGGTCAAGCAAGAACTTATTGACTTTAATGAGATGAATCCGAAAGATATTTTAGTCAGTGGCCTGCCGCAATATGATTTTTTCTATACAGATCAAAGAAGCCCGAGAGAGGAATTTTTCAAAAAAATTGGCGTTAATTCGGAGAAGAAGCTTATCGTGTACGCTTCGATGGGAAGGGCATTCAGCGGATCGGATTGGGACATGATTGATTTTCTGCACTTGCTGGTTTCTTCGGAAGGCTCACTCAAGGATTGCGACCTTCTCGTGCGTTTTCAACCGAATGATTTCATCGATGAGAAAGAAATCACTAAGAGACCGCATCTGAAATATGATCAGCCAGGCGTGCGCTTCGGTACGAAACGTGGAGTCGATTGGGATATGGGTCATGAAGATCTCAAGCATCTTGGTGACACGCTTCATTACATGTCAGTGCTCGTGTGCTACGCTTCAAGCATCAGCATTGATGCGGCAGTGTTCGATAAGCCAGTCATAAATATCGATTTTGAAATAAGAAAGAACGACAGCATGCTCAAATCGCCGACGCAGTATTACAAGACGCTTCACTACAAGAATGCGCTGAAGACTGGAGCGATTGATCTCGTGAAAAGCGAGCAGGAATTGATAGGCAGCATCAAGGCATACCTTGATAATCCGGCATTGAGGAGCGTGGAGCGTACGCGGCTTGTGAGCGAGCAGTGCGCGTTCGTTGACGGTAAATCAGGAAAAAGAATATCACAATTCATTCTTGAATTAATCAAATAAAATGGAGACGTTTGACTACAATCAAAAGAAAAAAGAATTGATACCCTGCAACCTGTGCGGAAGCATGAAGCACAAGACTCTCGCGAAGCGAAGCGTCAACGGTCTTGATGCCTGTACGGTCATCTGTACCGTCTGCAGCCTTGTTTTCATAAATCCGAGGATGTCGAACGGTGATTATGATTCATATTACATGTCGTTCTATCGGCAGGATCGCGCAGCTATCAAGAACAAGCAGTATATAAATGATTTGGAAAAGAATTTCGAGAATGCAAGGAAATTCGGAAAAGGAATCGTGAGCTCAATGGGCAAGTATGTCAGGAAAGGATTGACTGTAGATGTCGGCTCGAGCACCGGCGGGATTCTTTATGGAATGAGGGAATCGCGCGGCGACCTCGAGCTTCTTGGAGTTGAGCCTTCGCTTGAAGAATCTGCGCATGCGGAATCAAAGGGAGTGAAGACTATCAGAGGGCTTTTTGAGGATGTGACAGTCGATGTGAAGGGTAAAGCAGCAAACGTTCTTTGTGTTCAAAGTCTCAATCATCTCCTTGATCCGAAGAAATTTTTGCTTTGGGCACATGAAGCACTTGAGCCGGGCGGACATATCTTTCTTGCAGTCAAAAACTGGCGTCACCAGATACGACGAACGGGTAGGCTTGAGGGTGGCGTGCAGATTGATCATGTCTATATGTTTACTCCAGAAACGCTCTCGCTTCTTTGCGAAGCCGCAGGATTCAAAATCGTATTCATTGATGTTGATGAAGGTAAAAGCTCTGCAGAAATCAAAAAGCAGAAGGAAATAGGGCTTAATACGCATCACATCCGCCTTGTTGCGCAGAAGGCTGAGATTCCCCAAAGCATCAATCTTCCCAAGAGCCTTTACTATACGTCAAGGATCGCTTTCTGGCCCCCTTTCGTGAAAATAACGTATCTTTTCAGATACTCGCTTAAACTTGCTTTTCTTAGGAAAATATTGCATATTGACTGAACCATGAAAAGAAAGGTTTGCTTCGTCATAACGAGCTTCATTCACTACAGCCGCAATCTCCTCGTGCTCGAGGAACTCAAGAAAAGAAAGGACGTTGATCTCCATATCATCGTCGGCGGATCAGCGCTTTCTTCCCGCTATACTTCGAAGCTTGCGGATGTCAAAAAGCTCTTGAAAAATGACGGACATTCCAATGTCTATGAGCTCCATTTCAATCTTGAGGGAAACGACATGATCGTGAAAGCCAAGACTACCGGCTTGGGCGTCATCGAGTTCACGACGCTTTTCAATCATATTAAGCCCGACGTAGTCGTCGTCCGCGGAGACCGTTTCGAGGTATTGGCAGCGACTATTGCGTCAGCCTACATGTCCATATCGGTCGCTCACATCGAAGGAGGAGATCTTTCGGGCTCAATAGATGAAAGCGTCCGCCATGCGATCACGAAACTGTCCCATATCCATTTTGCGACGAATGAGCCAGCGAAGAAAAGGATACTGAAGCTTGGAGAGCATCCTTCCAGCGTCTTCAATTTTGGCAGCCCTGACATCGAAGTCATCCACAAGCTTTCAAATAAGGCATATAAGGTTAACCTCAAGGAGACCGGAAGCGGAGCCATGTTTGACCTGGAAAAAGGCTATCTTATGGTCATGTATCATCCAGATATGTCAGACATTGCCAATGTTCATGAAAATACAAAGAAAATACTTAAAGCGGTTCACGATTTGAAAATTCCTACGCTTTGGTTTTGGCCGAACCTTGATGCGGGCGCTGAAGACGTTTCCCAGGAACTTAGAGTTTTCAAGGATGAGGTGAAAGGGCATAAAGTACGCTTCATGCGCTATCTTGGTCCTCGTGAATTCATCTGGCTACTCAGGAATAGCCTTTGTCTCGTAGGGAATTCCTCTGCCGGCATCAAGGAGTCATCATTCATCGGGCTTCCAGTGGTCAATATCGGCAAAAGGCAGAACAAAAGGTTGCGCTCGAAAAATGTCGTTTCCGTCGACCATGACAGCGCTTCGATAAAGCGCGCCATTGAAAAGCAGATGAAGGTCGGAAGATATGCGCCTTCCAACCTCTATTTCGCCAAGGATACTAGCAAGAATATAGCCAAGACCATTGCCACCGCCCCTCTCTATACGCAGAAGATTTTCGTGGATTAAGAAGCGAGATGGTTTAGGATATAATAAGCATATGTCAAAAAAACTCCTATCAGACATCATTTCCCGAGACGGAGTTTTCGTAATCGCCGAAATCGGCAAGAATTTCATCCAGACAGAAGATCCTCAATCCAGAGAGACCTATCTTAAGAATGCAAAAGAGCTTATTGATGCTGCTGCAGCTGCCGGAGCACACGCCGTCAAATTCCAGACTCATGAAGTTGAAGATGAGCAGATGAATATTCCCGTCGTCTCGCCTCATTTCCAAGGGTCTGAACGCTATGCCTGGGTCAAAAGGAACACGGAGGAAGCGCCCATCGAATTCTTCAAGGAGCTCAAAGAATATGCCGACAAGAAGGGCATCATTTTCTTTTCCACGCCGATGTCGCGAAAAGCGGCGCAGAAGCTGGAAAGCATCAATGTGCCTTTTTGGAAAATAGGTTCCGGAGACGTGCAGGACCACGTGCTCCTCGATTATATTGCTGGTACCAAAAAGCCTGTCATTATCTCTACGGGAATGGTGAGCATGTCGGAGCTTGACGATGCCGTGAAATATCTTTCAGAAAAAGGCCCCCCGATAACGATTCTTTATTGCGTCAGCCAATATCCATGTCCGGCAGAACATTTCAATCTTTCTACTATAGAATTGCTTAAGGAAAAATATCCTCATGCGACCATAGGATTTTCTGATCATTCGGTGGGCGATATTTCCATCCCGCTTGCAGCAATAAAAATGGGTGCGCAGGTCATCGAGAAGCATTTTTCAATGTCACGAGATCTCTGGGGATCTGATCATAAAGTTTCCATGACGCCGGCCGAGATGAAGGAGCTGGTAGAAGCTGTAAAAAGGAAGGACCATGAAAAAGTCGATACCACAAGCTTTTATGGGACAAAAGATAAGGAACTGGAGGGTGCTGGAAACAAGTTCCGTCCCTATTTCAACAAGACCTTGGTTGCAGGATGCGATATTCCAGCCGGTACAACGATAACTTCTGATATGCTCTATGCTATGCGTCCACGAATGCATATAGACGGCCTTCCTTCGCACTCGTTTCACCAAGTGCTCAATAAGAAGACGAAGAAGGGTTTGAAAAAATTCGATCCGATATCAGACGATTTATTTAAATAAATAAAATATGAAAAAAAATATCTTAGGAATCATAACGGCGCGTGGGGGATCAAAAGGCATCCCAGGCAAGAATATAAAATTGCTTGGAGGCAAGCCTCTCATTGCCTACACGATCGATGCTGCGAAGAAAAGCACACTCGTCAGTCACTTGATAGTTTCAACTGATGATGAAGAGATAGCCGAAGTCTGCAGGCAGCATGGAGCTGATGTGCCATTCATGAGGCCGAAGGAGCTTGCGCTCGACAATACTCCACATGTTCCCGTCGTCCAGCATGCCGTTTCTTTTTTTGAAGAAAAAAACAATATCAAAGTCGATTTCATAGTCATCCTCCAACCAACCTCTCCTTTCAGGACAGCTGATGACTTGGATATGACGATTCAAAAACTTATTGATTCCAAAGCCGATAGCGCAGTTTCTCTTGTCGAAGTGCCAAGCAGCGCTCATCCTATCAAGATAAAGAAATTAGAAGGCGATAAGGTTATTCCGTATTGCATTCCCGAAGAAGAGGGAACTCGCCGTCAGGATTTACCAGTAGCATATCGCAGAAGCGGGGCAGTTTACGCGATGCGTCGTGATCTTATCATGAAAGACAATAAGCTCTACGGGGATTTTATAGTTGGTCATATCGTTCCGAAAGAACGCTCGATTGATATCGATTATCCGATCGACTGGGTTCAGGCGGAGTATATACTAAAGGAGTTGAATAAGTAAGATCCTGCCTATTGCTGAATTTTTATATTTAATTTGACTAATTAGCATTTTTGTGCTAGTGTTTTTACAGGCAAAAATCATTTTGCAAACTGCAGTTTTGAAACACAACAACGAGCGTAAGCTCACAACACATGAAGGATCAGCATGAAAATAACATTAGTGGCGCAGGATATGGCGCCCTCGCAGGCACTTGGACTTATTGCCGATAAACTTTCCAAGAATGGCCATTTTGCAATGTCTTTGCTGGGAAATAGCAACACTCCGCCAAGTCACGGGACGATTTGCACCCATGTCGCCAACTCACGAGCGATCGTGGTGGGAATGTCGTCCTCCAAGGAATTGGCACAACCCGAACTGTACGCGCTAGAAGTTGCCCGGAATCATGGAATTCCAGCATTCTGCTACGCTGATACCTACGGCGCGCACAATCGTCCATGGTTCGAAGAACTTCTTGCTGGAACTACGCTGTTCCACATTTCCGAATCAGAAGCGGACAAGGCGCGAAGTCTTCTTCCGAAGACGAATGTCATCGCCACCGGCAACCCGATGTGGGACGACTTCTTCTTTCCCAAGTTCACCAGGGCAGAAGTCCAGGAGAAACTTGCTTTGACAGCTGAGCACAAAGCTGTCTTGTGCCCTGGCGGCAAAAGCGCGGCGGTCAATGTCTTGCATTTCAGCAGGACAATCGAACTTTGCTCTGACATTCAAAATCTGGTCGTTTTCCTTTCTCTGCATCCTGGTGACAAGACCGACCCAGCAGTCTATCAGGAGCTTGTTGATTTGGCTCCTGTGCCAGGGACAATCGTTCCCAAGGAACTTCTCTCGGCTCCCGACATGCTTCCGGGAATCAACTTGGTAATCGAGTCGGCTTCAACCATTGGCATCGAGGCGGCTTGTCAGCGCATTCCGGTCGTTGATTACTTCAGCAGTCTTGCGCGAGCTCGCCTGAAGAAAACCACTGGCAGCGATCAATGGCCTTTGTGCGGCCAGGTTGCTCACGATCTTGATATCTATCATGGTTTTGAGGTTGAACTGGTGAAGGATCTGTTGGCCGGTGGTGGGCACAAAAAACTTTTTGTTCAGAATGCTGAAAAAATGTTTCCGGCTCCCAAAGAAAAGGGGGCGGCCATTCGATCCATGGTCGCGGCCATCGAGCAGGCCAGCGCGGCTTGAATCAATCAGTTGTTAGTATCACGAGTCCTGGCAGGTTGCTGGGACTTTTTTATATTCGGATTTGCATTATGCCCGATTTAATAGATAATTAGCGCTACATGATGCATCGAATCTTGAACACCATCGGAGAAGCTTTTGACCCGAAAGCCAAGGAAATATTGAATGGGCTTGGCAAAGTCGATTACCTTATACCTTCCCAAGAGCAGCTTTTGAAGAAAATAGGAGACTATGATATTGCAGTCATAGGCCTCGGACTGACCTTCAATGCGGAAGTGCTGAACAAGGCTACGAAGCTTAAATTTCTCGTAACCGCTACGACAGGGCTCGATCATATTGATCTCATTGCTGCAGAAAAGAAAGGCATAAAAGTCCTGAGCCTCAAAGGCGAGGATGATTTTTTGAATACCATCACAGGCACCGCCGAACTGGCTCTTGGACTTATGCTTTCGCTCGCAAGGAATATTCCGGAGGCCCGATCATCCGTTCTTAAAGGAGAATGGAATAGGGAAGCATACAAAGGTCATTCGCTCTATGGCAAGACGCTCGGCGTCGTCGGTCTCGGAAGGCTCGGCAAAATGATGGCTCGCTATGGAGAGGGGCTTGGCATGAAAGTCATTTTTTCGGATCCGCAGGCCGAAGCACCGAATTTAAATCACAAGAAGGTCTCTTTTGAGCAGCTGCTTGCCGAAAGCGATGTTATCTCCGTTCACGTGCACTTGAGTTCTGAAACTGAGTTTATGCTCGATACGACTGCTTTTGGAAAAATGAAAAAATCAGCTTATCTCATAAATACTTCTCGCGGAAAAATAGTCAATGAAACCGATCTTATCGATGCTCTTGAAAATGGCAGATTGGCGGGATACGGTACCGATGTTCTTGATGGCGAAATTTCTTTTGCAGATAATGACTGCAGCGATCATCCTCTTGTAAAATACGCCCAGAATAATAAGAATGTCCTGATCCTTCCACATATTGGCGGCATGACATTCGAATCAAGGAGCGATACCGATATCTTCATCGCTCAAAAATTGGCAAAGCATGCAACAGGAAACTAAGATTCAAGTCAAAGAAGGGCACTATGCCAAGCGCTCGTACAATTCGCTTGAGCGATTCATTTCCTATCATTATCAGATCGATTCCGTCCTGCGGGCGAAGGAAATAGAATCTGTTATTGAGATTGGTGCAGGAAATGGCATTGTTGCTGGCTATCTGTCGGACATCGGAATTCATGTGACGACATGCGATTTCGATCAGAGAGTGAAGCCGGACATCGTAGCCGATATTCGGAATATTCCCGTGCCGGACAAAAGCTATGATGCCGTACTTGCATTCCAGGTCCTTGAGCATATCCCTTTTGAGGATTTCGTAAACGCTTTGCCCGAACTCGCAAGGATTTCAAAAAAATATGTCATCATCTCATTACCTTACAGATCTTCATATTTCGAGCTTATACTGAAGTTTCCCGGCATCCGGACCCTTTTTAAAAGGAATTTTTTTGACCTGTCGCTCCGTTTCCCGATCGCATTCAAAGGATTCGATACATCAGGACAGCATCACTGGGAAATTGACCGCAAGAAATTCTCATTGGGCAAAGTCCGGAAAGCCCTCGAACAGCGCTTCAGTATAAAGGAGGAATTCAGCCCGCTCCTGAACAAATTTCATTATTTTTTCATTCTCGAGGTCAAATAGAATAGTGGGAAATAATATGCTATTATTTCCCAACATATGAATAATACATCAACCAACCGTGTCCTCAATTATGCAATCATTATCGGCCTCGCAATCATTCCTTTTATTCCGCTTTATGTCGCCAATCCTTTATTCTTTCCTTTCATAACCGGCAAGGCTTTCGCATTCAGGATAATGGTCGAAATAATATCAGCCCTCTGGCTTATTCTTGTCCTTAGGGAAAAAGGGACTTCGGCTGCCGGCACTGAAAAGAGCGTGGCTCCGCGCATCAACCTCATAACGATTGCGGTGACGGCTTTCGCTCTCATCACCCTCATCGCCGACCTTCTTGGACTCAATCCTTTGAGGAGCATCTGGTCGAATTTCGAACGAATGGAGGGCTGGATGACCATCGTGCATCTCTGGGCTTATTTCATCGTTCTTTCGAGCATTTTCGGCGCATCGATCGCAAGCCATGAAGGCCGGAAGAATTGGCACAGATTTCTCAACGTGACTCTTGTCGCTGCCACAGTAACCGCTTTTTACGGACTATTCCAATTCTTCGGCTGGGCAGACATTCACCAGGGATCTTCCCGAGTCGATGCTTCGCTTGGCAACTCGGCATATATGGCGGTATATATGCTTATCAATGCTTTCATCGCGGGATACATGGCGTGCACGGCATATGCGCATAAGCTTGCGATGAAGGGCAGCGCCGGCACTTTCGTCTGGATGTATTCCGTCCTTGCGGCATTTTTCTCATTCATCATGTTTCAGACAGCAACGCGAGGAACTATCCTTGGTTGGATTGCAGCTGTCATGATAGTTTGCGCCATCTATGTGATCTTTGGCAAAAAGGAAAAAGGGCAATCAGACCGATCACGGAAGATCGCAGGCGGTGCCATTGCAGTGGCAGTCGTCCTGGGCCTGCTCTTTTATTTCAATAGGGATGCGCAATGGATACGGAACAATGAAGTCTTAGGGCGTCTCGCATCGATCTCCATTTCCGACACCAAGACACAGGCTCGAGGATTCGTCTGGCCTATGGCGCTGAAAGGAACTTTCGAAAGTCCGAAGACTGCAATCATCGGAATCGGCCAGGAAAATTTCAACTATCTTTTTAATTCCCATTATAATCCGAAGATGTACGCTCACGAGCAGTGGTTCGACAGGGCCCACTCCGTGTTCCTTGACTGGCTCGTGGCTGGAGGGCTCCTCGGCCTCATAGCTTATCTGGCTCTTTATCTCCTCGCTCTTATCTTTATCTGGAAAAGCGATTTGACGCTTGGTCAGAAATCGATGCTTGTTGGGCTTCTTGTGGGCTACGGCATCCACAATATCTTCGTCTTTGACAATCAGACGAGCTACGTCATGTTCTTCACCTTCCTTGCTTTCGTCCATTCATTTAAGCAAGGGAAGATCCCGACGCTTCTCCACGATACCAAGAAGCCAGTAGGGGAAAATTATTCCACGATACGGGATTACGTTCTCGTTCCCCTCATCGTCATTTTGTTCGGCTCTGCGCTTTATTTCATCAACATTCGTCCGATACAGGCGAATGTCGCCCTCATAGATTCTCTCAGGGCTTGTTCCAATGTGCAAAATGCTTCTGCCGATCCTTTCCAGAAGGCCTTGTCGTTCGATCAGACGGTAGCAAATCAGGAAATCCGTGAGCAGTTGTATTCGTGCGCATCGAATGTTATCAGAAGCTCCCCATCAGCAGACAACAAGACTGCATTCTACCAGCTTGTGAAGGCGGAGACGCAGAAGCAGATCGAAGCTGCACCGAATGATGCGCGACTTTATATCATCGCTGGCGGCTTTTATGATTCCATCCAGGATTGGAACAACGCACGTCCGCTTCTCGAGAAAGCTGTCGAGCTTTCGCCAAGCAAGCAGACTATCGTCTTCGAGCTTGCATTGAACTATATAAATTCCGGAAAGGCGAATGAAGCGCTTGCATTGATGGAAAAGGCCTATCTTTCTGCGCCCGAGAATGACACAGCCAAGGCTGGATATGTCGTGACGCTCATCATGGCTGGACAGGAAGCAAAGGCCCGAGAGCTTTTCCCGAATGATTCTGGACTCTTCTCGAATCCACAAGTAGTGAACGCCTACGTTTCTACCAAGCAGTTTGGTAGAGTAATCGAGACTTACAAGGAACTTATCAAGAACTCGCCGGACACACAGGAACTTTATTCAGCTCTTGCCTCGGCGTATCTCATGAATAAGCAGGATTGGCTGGCGATACAGACTTTGAGGACCGCGGCAGAGAAATTTCCTGCCTTGAAAGCGCAGATAGACGGCTTGATCAAGCAAATACAAGCCGGGACGCTGAAGATATAAATTATCCACTTGCCTCGTGCCCCGTTTGGGTGTATACTATGCGGGTGTGAGTACTTAAAAAGCTTCGGCTTAGTTGATAGTACTTCAATATAAAATGTCTACATAAGGTCCTGCCTCGGCAGGATTTTGTGTTTACTTACTCAAGGGCAGCACGACCGTAAACGTCGAACCTTGATCGATTCCGGCAGAATATGCTTCTATCTTTCCCTTATGCCTTTTCATGACTGATTGCGCGAGGAAGAGCCCGACGCCGAAGCCCTCGGTATCCATGGCTCGGGCGTTTGCCGCACGGAAGAATTTCGTGAATATGCTTTGCATGTCTATCCGGTCGATGCCGATGCCGCGATCCGTCACTTCGATGAAGGCTTTGTGATGTTCAGCTTTGACGGAGATATCCACATTCCTTCCGGTCGGACTGTAGTGGATGCTGTTTTCCAGAAGCGTCTGTATGACGAATTCCAAGCGTGACCGATCGGCTTTGGCGAATATTTCAGGAGCTGAACACTGTATGCCGAAGAAAAGGTTCTTCTCGTGAAAATCCTTTTTCATTTCCTCGACCACTTTGTTCGCCAATTCGCAGATGTTTATCCTTTCGAACTTGTATGTGGCGAGAGAGGTGTGCGCCGAATCAGTCAATTCGATGAGCGTGCCAGTAAGGCTTATCAGCCCCTGGTTCGATTGCGCCAGGCTCTTCATGTTTTCGACGGTATACGGATCCTTTTCCTTTTCGAGGATGGTTTCTGCGATCCATTTCATCTGCGTCAAAGGAGTGCGGAACTTGTGGGCGATGATGGTCAGGAATTCGTACTTGAGGTTCTCGTAAGTGCGGAACTTCCGCCAGATGAGCCTGGTCAGGAGCACGATGAGGCAGAATACCAGTATGACGAAGAGAGCGACGCTGATAAGGTTCCCATAGATGCTGTAACTGTCATTGATGACTATTTCGAAATTCATGATAGTGCAAAGACTAATTGTAGCACAGGATCAGTTGTCATCCATTGACCTTTTGCTATAATAAGCGTAGGTTGTTCTAAGTGATGGCGACCGGCTGTACTCACATATTAATTTAGACATTATATTTGGAGCTAACACCCGTTCGCCAACATTTCGCGCAACCATGACAATCCAGGAAAATATACCGCTCAATCAATTCACCACCTTTAGGATCGGGGGGCCTGCCCGATTTTTTTGCGTTGCAACAAATGAAGACGATCTCATAGAGGCTATTGGCTTTTCCAAAAAGAAAAAGTTGCCTTTTTTCATCCTTGGCGGAGGTTCCAATATTCTTGTTTCCGATGCCGGTTTTCCAGGAATTGTCATAAAGATGGAAATGAAAGGGGTGACGTATGCTGAAGAGGGAAATGATGTGAGGGTTACAGCTGCTGCAGGCGAGAATTGGGACTCGCTTGTTCAGGCGACAGTTGATCGGGGACTTTATGGATTTGAAAATCTTTCTCTAATACCCGGAACAGTCGGAGCCGCTCCCGTGCAGAATATCGGCGCATATGGAAGCGAAATAAAAGATGTTTTGGAGTCAGTCTACGTTCTCGATGTTCTCAAGGATGAATACAAGACTCTCAAGAACAGCGAGTGTAAATTTGCATATAGAACAAGCCTTTTTAAAGAGGTACCAGGACGCTACGTTGTACTTTCGATGACATGCATTTTGAAAAAGAAAGCCGGACTCAATATCGGATACAAGGACGTGCAGGAATATTTTTCATTCAAGAAGATAAAGGAACCGACGCTCAAGCAGGTCCGTGATGCAGTCGTAGAAATCCGCATGAGAAAGCTGCCCGATGTGAAGGAATACGGAACAGCAGGATCGTTTTTCAAGAACGTCATCGTTTCTCAGGCCAAAGCGCAAGAACTTCTCGCGAAATATCCTGAAATGATCGTGCATGCGGTCAATGACAAGAAAGTGAAGATTCCTCTTGCCTGGATCCTCGATCATGCCTGCGGATTCCGCGGAGTGAAGAAAGGAAATGTGGGCACGTACAAAAATCAGGCACTCGTTCTGATAAATTATGGTGGAGCGACTGCTCAGGAAATAACTGACCTTGCGCAGAAGATGGTTGATCAGGTCTATGAAAAAACAGGAATAGAAATTTTTCCTGAAGTGGAATATGTGCAGTAAACATTGACTATTGATTAAATTTATCGTATACATAAAAATGAACATTCGTTCGATGGCGCACCTACGTGCGCTGTCTTTGACAGCAACATAAACAAACGGAAACTACGGATAAGATCATGAAAAGAAACATGTTGGTTGTGGTAGCAGGGATACTCATCCTTGCATGGGTTACAGCATTCGGACAATCACTGGAATCTCAAGAAGGTATCAGTGAAAAGAAGCAGTTAACTGCGTCTGAAGTGCTTCAAAACATCATCAGTAATGCCTTGAAGAAAAAAACTCCTATCGAGCTCTACCCGCCAGGGTATCTTGATTGGCTTCAGAAGATGGGAGATGAGCCGATGCCGAAGCAGGAAGATATGAAGGTGACGACATCGCAGAAATCAGGAGGAGGCATGGAAATGTATAAACTCTTCAATCCGTTGACTCAGAAGTTTCAGGTCATTGATCTGGGGACGTTTGGGAGTTCTACCTTTGCAACTGGAATTAACAACAAGGGTCAGGTGGTGGGGCGTAGTTCTACCGGCAGCGCTTTTCGTGCCTTCCGCTGGTCTAACGGCTACATGCAGGACCTCGGTACACTGGGTGGAGTAGGTGGCCTAGCTTACGGAATCAATGATAGTGGACAAGTGGTCGGTATGGCAAATACTAGTGGCGGAACTGGTCATGCCTTCCTCTGGTCTAACGGCTACATGCAGGACCTTGGCGCGTTAGGCGGAATATTTAGCGTGGCTAGCGGAATCAATGATAGCGGACAAGTAGTCGGTAATGCAAATTATAGTAGTGGTGGACCGTCCCACGCCACTCTCTGGTCCGATGGCTCTATGCAGGACCTGGGAACACTCGGTGGTTCTACTAGTGAGGCTTACGGAATCAACAATAGCGGACAGATCGTTGGATATAGCGCTACTAGCACTGGTCGTGAACACGCCTTCCTATTGTCAAATGGCTCTATGCAGGATCTAGGCACGCTGGGTGGAAATAACAGCTACGCTCAATGCATAAATAGCATCGGTCAGATTGCTGGTTATGCACATATTAGTGGCGGACAGTACCGCGCCTACCTATGGTCAAACGGTTCTATGCAGAATCTTGGCACGTTGGGTGGAACCCGCAGCACAGCTTATGGAATTAATGATAACGGACAAGTAGTCGGTTACGCATATATTAGTAGTGGACAAACCCACGCTTTCCTATGGTCAGGTGGCTCAATGTATGATCTGAACAGTCTAGTTGATACAAATATCAGTCCTGGATGGGTACTTCAAGAAGCTCGCGGAATTAATGAAAACGGGCAGATTGTAGGGCATGGAACAATATCAGGACAAACTCGCGCCTTCCTCCTTAATCCGCTCCCCGAAGGCTTCGAAAACGTGCTCGCCACCCAATTGCCTGAACCAGTCTTCGGACAATATCCGACGAAGGGTTCAGGTAAGGACAGTCTCGTACTGGTGACGCATGGGTGGATTAACAGATTATTCAGTCCCATCACTCCGTCCAATCCAGACTGGATCAATGGTCTGTCAAACAGCATCAGTAGTCATCTGTCAGGGCAAGGACTGACCAACTGGCAGGTATATGGTTATAAGTGGATTGATAACGCTTGGAAAGTCGGAGCTCCTGATGCACTCGCAAACGCAACACAAGAAGGGGTGAATCTGGGCTCGGTACTATCTATTCAGGGATGGAGTCATATCCATCTCATCGGGCACAGTTCCGGGGCAGAAGTTATCCAGGAAGCATCAGAATGGATAAAGTCAGTTTCGTCAAACACTACAGTTCACTGCACGTTCTTGGATGCGTATGTGGGGAATGACAAGGCAGGTGTCACCAATTACGGCAAAGGATCGGATTGGTCCGACAATTACTTCACACACGACCTGTTCACGGGTTCGGTAACGGAAGGATGCCTGAGCAACGCATACAATGTTGATGTGAAGCTCCTGGATCCATTCAAGGTTCCCGGCATTCCGAAGTTTCCTTCGGGTCTGGGAGGGCCTGTAGTGATTTGCGAAATCACCGGATCATCACATAAATGGCCGTATCTGTATTACAGCAACACCATCACCGGGAATACAAACATAGAGTACGAGGGTTTGGGATTCCCATTGAGCAAGGAGGGAGGAAATTGGAACTTTGCACTGAACAATTATCCGACAGGGAATGTTCCAGCTCGAGTTCTCGGTACTGTCGACTGCAACGTCGTCGTGCCGCTCATTCCTCTATCCCGTCCTGCACAGGTTCCGAACTTCGGCTCGTTGCCTACAGTCCAAAGCATCAGCGGATCAGTACAGAAATACATTGGTTCGCTTAGGATGGATCCAGGTTCGCCAGTGTGGATTGGCAGCATCATCAATCCGACGAATCCGGTTAACACCCTGTCATTCGACATGGTGTTTATGGGTACGAACGGATCTGACAGTTTGCTGTCTGTGTATTGGGATACGAATGTAATTGGGACTGTCACTGAAAGTAAGGTTAATCCAGGCTTTCAGCACTACTCTCTCTCGTTCCCACAAGCCGAAGCTAACGGTGCCAATGTGCTCGGATTCCGTTTGGATCCGTATACGAACGCACTGTCGAGTGTCATTCTGACAAACGTAGCAATTACGCAAATCGGAGTCAGCCAGCCGTTCTCCCTTTCAGTCGTGAGCAATTCCAACAACGGGTTGGTTTATGAGCTCAATGGGGAAGCAGGATTCAACTACGTTATCCAGTCGTCGTCGAACCTTGTCAACTGGATAGAAACTGCACAGTTGGTCAACACCAACGGTACAGTCCAGTTCTACGATCAGGGTGCAACGAACCGAAGTCAGATGTTTTATCGGGCTTCGGCTCTGAGGTAACTTATATTAATCGGTTTTTTTCACAGGGCTCATCTGAAAAGGTGAGCTCTTTTTTATAGACGATATGAAATAAATGTGAGGATGAGAGGTGAAATAATGACGAAAAATCCGATCATTATCATCAAATAACCAAGCCATGAGGATTCGTTTGATTTATTGCTTCTAAGACCAAAAAACATTCCAACGAAACACAAGATTAGTGAAGGATATAGAACGAGACCATTAAGGATATTTCCTAGAGTAACGGATTGTGGCTGCAAAGATAATATTTCTCCAAGATAGATACCGAGAAGATACCAAAAAATTGCGATAACATAGGCTGAAAAAGAAAGAAAGATATTTTTGTATTTTTTCATACAATAAATTATATCTATTAAACACCAAAACCACAAACTATGTTGTGGGGATAGCCTTAAGAAATACATCATGTTATCATTTGTTTTAATTAAATGAACTACAAAAAACTTTCAATTTGGGTCGGTGGTATTTTAGGTCTATTTTTCCTGCTTTACGTTCTTAGTGCGATGATTATGTGGAAATCACCATTGTTTAGCTCGATTGATTATGAAGGAATTAAAAGAAAAGCTGTCGAATCAAGGGACCCATCAAAATGCTCAAGGTTAGCTACAAATCTTGGAGATGGTAATCCACAAGAAGGGTGTTATTTCAATTCAATACAAGAGATTGGTGACGTATCGATGTGTGATAGATATCCTGTTGACGCAAAATTCTGTAGAAATTTAATAGCTACAAAAAAAGGAGATGCATCCTTATGTGATGCACATACAAAGCCCAACGATTATAATTGGTGTATATATGGTTTAGCTGGAGGACCAAAAGGCCCCAAAGCCTGTGATTTGTTAAAGCCTGGAACTAATTATTCTAGGGATCGTTGTTTGTTAGGAATTTCTGAGGGTAATACTAAATTTTCAAATTCTGGCTTTGATCAGGTGAATGATGTCTGTAGTTTGATTTCCAGTGATCTGCTTCAGGATTATTGTATTGGGAATACGATTAACCATTCAAAAAATGTCGCTTTATGTGGTTTAATAAAGGATCAAGCAAATTTAACAAAAGGTACAATTGCATCAAGGATTTGCGCTCTCTAAACGGAGCACTGGTATGTACATTATATCGGGGACATGCCACTTCAACTACGTCGTCCAGTCGTCCTCGAATCTCGTCAATTGGGTTGATTCGGCGCAATTGGCCAATACCAACGGCACGGTCCGCTTCTACGACCAGAGCTCGACGAACTTCAGCCAGAGGTTCTACAGAGCTACTGCGCCGAGGTAACTTGCATTAGTTAGTTTTTTTCAGTGACCCCCTGTCTACGGACGGAGGGGTCTTTTTATTAACCAAAATTTCTTCAGACAAACGAGGATGCATATCCATACCAAAGCAGAATTAATATCAAAGCAGTACAACCAATAACCATTAAAATGGTGTTGATTAAAACAAATTCTTTTTTCTTAATACCTAGTCGAGCAAAAAAAATTCCTATTGCTGTGAATACTAGACATACAATAAAAATCAGCGAAAATAATACGCTATAGGGAATTATTTTATCGAATGAAAAAGCCAGGAACGGCGCTGCACCAAGTAATGAGATTATTAAAATCAATACAGCTACATACGATCCAATAGATATGCAAGTATTTTTATATTGTTTCATATAATAAATTATAACTATTTTAGCACTTAATTACAATCGGTTAATTCACAGGACTCATCGAAAGATGGGCTCTCTTTTTATTATATTAATTTAAAATTATTTACACTTTCCTTCAGTGACAATATCAAATGTAACTGGAGCAAGAGTTCATTAAAACTTTTTAAAAGTTGTCCACAGTTTTTTTCAAAAAAACATTGTAAATAATTCTGCATGCGTCATACTGTATGCAAGTACGCAATTTGAATAGGTCGAAAATTGTTTGCTTCGTTAGAACTCTAAAAGATTTTTTGTGGGAAATTAATTTTTTCCATCACTCAAATGAAAAAGAAAGCTCGAAAGACAACGAAGAAGACGGCATCAAAGAAGAAGGCAAAGAAATCAAAGAAGTCACGAAAATAGACGATTTGAAAAGCAGCTCGGCTCACCGCCGGCTGTTTTTTTGCTCTATTATTCTTTTGAAATTACTCTTTTTTAATCAATCAGAATGTGATATAGTGGCTCTCACTTATGGCATTCAAATTACAGAATATCTTTGGAGATCCGAACAAGAAACTCCTCAAGAAATACGAGCCAGTCGTGGGGCAGGTGAACTCCTTCGAGCCTGCTATTTCTGCGCTTACAGATGAGCAATTGAGGGCAAAAACGGCTGAATTCCGGGCTCGTTTGGACAAAAAAGAAGGAGAGCGAGAGACATTGGAACAGCTTCTACCTGAAGCTTTTGCTGTTGTGCGAGAGGCTTCCAAGCGCGTTCTCAAGCAGCGACATTTCGATGTGCAGCTTATCGGAGGCGCCATTCTTGCCAGCGGAAACATCGCGGAGATGAGAACCGGAGAAGGAAAGACGCTTGTCGCGACATTGCCTGCATATCTCAATGGTCTCACTGGAAAAGGAGTGCATGTAGTCACCGTCAACGATTATCTCTCACGCCGAGATGCGGTCTGGATGGGACAGATTTATAATTTTCTCGGGCTTACGACCGGCGTCATCAATCACGACACTTCATTTATTTACGATCCTTCCCATGTGAAGGAAGCGGAGCAGCTCGACAAAGAACGCGACGATCTCGGCTCTTTCAAAGTCGTCCACGAATTCCTTCGTCCAGTGACACGGCACGAAGCATATGCCGCCGACATCACGTACGGAACGAACAATGAATTCGGCTTCGATTATCTTCGCGACAATCTTGAATATGAAGCAGGGAAGCTTCGCCAAAGGGAATTCAATTATGCCATCGTGGATGAGATCGACTCCATTTTGATCGACGAAGCCCGAACCCCGCTCATCATTTCTGCTCCGACGACCGATTCTGAAAATCTATACCATTCATTCGCGCTTATGGTCCGCGATTTCGTGAAAGATGAGGACTATGCTGTGGATGAAAAGCGCAGAAGCATTGCTCTGACACCGCAGGGCATCGAGAAGGCGGAGAAGAAGCTCGGCGTCGAGAATATCTATACCGAAAAGGGAATCAAATACGTTCATCATCTCGAGACCGCCGTGAAGGCCAAGGCGCTTTTTAATATCAACACGGAGTACGTCATCAAGGAAGACCAAGTCGTCATTGTTGATACGTTCACCGGTCGTCTCCAGCCAGGCCGCCGCTGGTCAGAAGGTCTCCATCAGGCCGTCGAAGCGAAGGAGGGCGTTCCGGTGCAGAAAGAATCCCGCACATTCGCTTCTATTACTTTTCAGAATTATTTCCGCCTCTACAAGAAGCTTTCTGGCATGACAGGTACGGCTTCCACTTCAAGCGAGGAGTTCTACAAAGTGTACGGGCTTGAAGTTGTCACTGTTCCTACGAACAAGCCGGCGACCCGTGTCGACCACAATGATCTTATTTTCCAAACGGAAATAGGGAAGTTCAAGGCTATTGCGCGAAAGGTCAAGGAACTTAACAAGCTCGGCCAACCGGTACTCATCGGTACTGTTTCTATCGAAAAAAATGAGGTTCTCTCTGAATTTTTGAAAGCCGAAGGAGTGCCCCACGAGATTTTGAATGCCAAGAATCATGAACGCGAAGGAGAGATCATCGCCCAGGCAGGAAAGAAAGGCGCAGTAACTATCGCGACAAACATGGCAGGACGAGGAGTGGATATCCGTCTCGGTGGAAATCCTGGTTCAAAGGAATTGTATGAGCTGGTGAAATCAAACGGTGGGCTTTTCGTGCTTGGAACCGAACGTCATGAGGCGCGTCGCATCGACAATCAGCTCCGAGGACGATCCGGACGACAAGGAGATCCTGGAGCGACGCAGTTTTTCGTTTCGCTCGATGATTCGCTCATGAGGATTTTTGCTTCTGATACTATCAAGAAATTGATGGGCAGGCTCAATGTGGCGGACGATGAAGCTATCGAGAATCGTATCATTACAAGGTCGCTTGAGAACGCACAGACTAAGATCGAAGGATTCAACTTCGATTCACGAAAGCATGTGCTCGAATATGATGACATCCTCAACCATCAGCGAAAGACGGTCTATGAACGACGACGAAAGATCCTTCTTGGAACTCGGGAGGAGGTGGAGGAGAAGATTATGGAGGTTGTGGGAGACAGTGCCGAATTGAAGAAGATCGTGGATGACAAGATCATGCAGATTGGCAAAGAGCGCTTCCTCACCGTTGGTCGCCAGCTTATGCTTCAGGCTATCGACATGTATTGGGTGGAGCATCTCGAAGTCATGGATCATACCCGTTCTAGCGTGAATCTTCGTGCCTATGGACAGAGGGATCCTCTCGTTGAATACAAGAAGGAAGGTTTGCGACTCTTCAAGGAAATGCAGGCAGCAATCAATGCAAAGATTACAGATCTAGTTCCTCATATTGCAGGTGGGGTCATCACTCAGGACACAGTAGAACTCAAGGAAGTTCACGAACAGGCACAGACAATAGGTTCAGGAGATGGAGATAAGGCAGCTCCCGCAGCGCCAAAAAAGGCTGAGGTTGGAAGAAATGAGCCATGCCCCTGTGGATCGGGTAAGAAGTATAAGAAGTGTCATGGGGCGAATCTCTAAAAACACCGTGAATTAGGGTCACTTTTTACATAAATTCACGGTATATTGACCTTTTAGCGTGAATTTGCTATGATAGCACTTGTGAACAAGACGCTATCACGAAATAATTTAATTTTATTATGGCTACAAACAAAGACCTCAAACACAAAATAGACGAGCTCAAGAAGGAATATGATTCTCTGCGCCAAGGCAAAGAGGCTTTGCTTGACGTTGTTTTCGAGGCTGAATTGCCAGAATCAGTCTATAACTCCAATGCCATTGAGAACTCTACTCTCACTATTGCTGAAACAGAAAAGATTCTCCTTGATCTAGAAGTATCTAGAGATGTTTCAGTGCGTGAGGTGTTTGAAGCAAAAAATCTTGCTCGTGTTTTTGAATATATAAAAGATAAAGTAAGCATTCGAAATGTAGATAAAGAACTTATTCTCTTTTTGCATAAAATGCTTATCTCGAATATCAATGAAGATATTGCTGGACGTTTTCGTGCCAAGGGTGAATACGTTCGTGTCGGGACACATGTTGCTCCTGCGCCAGAACATCTAGAGTCTATGCTCGATGCGGCACTTGTCGAATATTCTGCAAATCACAAGTCATACTTTCTTGAGAAAGTATCGCTTTTTCATCTCAACTTTGAACACATCCATCCATTTAATGATGGTAATGGCCGTATTGGACGAGTGCTTATAAACTACCAGCTTCTTCAGCAGGGTTTCCCGCCTATCATTATTCGGGACAAAGAGAAGCAAACTTACTATAAATCATTCGGTGAGTTTCGAGACAAGAGAAAATCTACAACATTGGATAATGTCCTCGCTTCAGCCCTATTAGAATCACTTCATAAGAGAGTTACTTACATGAAGGGCGAAAAGATCGTCCGACTTTCTGATTATGCAAAGAAACACGATTTATCCTCATCGATCCTACTCAATAAAGCAAAGCGACAGACTATTCCTGCTTTTCGAGAGAAAGGCGTATGGAAGATAGGGGAAGGTTTTTAATTTATAATTATAAGAAAAAAATCAGCTATTTCCTGTTCATTTTTTCTATAAACCCAAGCATTTTAACATGTTCATCAATAATATCCTGCGCAATTTTCTTGTATGGAGCAATAATGTCTGAAAGAAAATCCGTATCCTCAAAGCACTCCTTCAAATCTGTGAATAAGTATTTGGCCTTATGGATACTATGAAGCATTCGGCGGGCGGTGTAGAGCGAAACCCGTTCCCAGAATATTTGTTCTCGAGTAATTGAATTTCCAAGCTTCTTTTGCAATCGGCAGATATGTTGCGTCACTTGGGTGACGTTTCCCTTCATCATGTCCTCTTTCCAATCATGCGCATCATCGGATAATTGGCGGACGAGAAGATAATACTTGAAGAATTGAATGCAGGATTTTATTTCTTTAGAATTATTTTTATAGCCATGAGCGGATAAGAGTGCCACAACAGGTAAGACATGACCGATGGATTTGCCATAGATGGCTTTGTTGGGAATCTTTCCGGCATAGTTTTTGCAGCAAAGAAAAGATTGTTCGAACCAATACGCCCACTCGACTTGATTAAGAATGGAATGCATTAATGCATTATTCAGGTGCAGATCTCTGTACACTAAGATCATTTCTTTTTGGAAAATATTCGCGAATGCCAGCGGTATGTTATCTTTATTTCCAGAGTCGATATATTGATCATAAATGCTGTAAGCGCACCAACCTAAGGTGTTAGCCATACTAAACGACATGACGGTGATTGAATTGACGTTTCTTTTTCTAAGGTTTTTTGATGTGCGATAAGGAAGTAGAATTATTTCGTTGCGGGCATCTTTTCCTAAAAGTGTATAGACATATTCTTTGAGTGGTTTCGCCATGTTTTTGGGGATGTTTTTAATCCAATTATACATGTACTTATGGAAAGTTTTTATGTACTCGATCTCACAATGCAGGTTTTTCAAGCCTGAAAGTGATTGCAGATAGAGAGAAAGTGCCTCAATACATAAAGCTACGGTGAAAGCGTCCGACTCAGCATATAGGATTTTGTCGTCCACTATTCTGTCAATGTAAAAAGGGTCATTTGGAACTGCCGAAGAGTTCTTAAGAATATAATTCAATGCCTTTACTATTGAAGATTTATCACCATTTAATCGAATAAGAGTGCAGACTGAAAATGCTGTTGAAAGCAAAGTACCAAAGCTGCCATTGGCTTCTTGTCCTGAAATTATAGCTTCACATATCTTTGGGAAATGTTTTTTATGCCAAAATGACAGGAAATAATATAATGAATCTTGATTCAAATAGTATTTCGATTTTGGAAATCTGTTCCCGATAACATCATCAAAATATTTTTCTAAATTTGGTAATGAGATATTATGAAAAGCGAGAAATGCACCGATATTCGCGTTCACCCATGGATCTGTATCATCCCATTTTCTATTATCGATAATCCAAGTCTTATAGGGTCCTCCAACATCCACTTCATTATGTATAAGGATTTTTGTGATTAAGGCAAAAACCTCACCGGTTAAATGATCTTTTTTCCACAATGAAATTGCATGCAGCACGCAAAATGTGTCATCAAGATCGTTAGGATAGATATTGTTGTTCGCTCCGATGTGATAATTCCACGTCCAGTCAGTCCTACGTTCTTTTAAGAGTTCATTTATTAATCTATGGCCAATATTTCTAGCTCTTTCTGATCTGTGTCCAGCATGAAGGCTTCGCGCAATCAATGCCAGTGTGAAATTCGTTTGCCTGTTAGCTTCTTTCGCTCCAGCGAGCTTGTTTTCGAGGCATATCAAAAGCTGCTCTACATGAGCTTGTATCGTTTCTTCTTTTTCCATGGTTATTTAAGGGGGAACAGTATCGTAAAAGCACTTCCGCTGTTTTCCACGCTCGTTACCAAAATTGTTCCCCTGATTTCTTTGATAATTTTTTGTACAGTGGTCAAGCCGATCCCCGTTCCTTTTTCTGGTGTTTTCGTGGTGAAGAATGGGTCGAATATCTTGCCCAGTTCGTCCTTGCTTATCCCTATGCCGTTGTCTTCGATAGTTATTTTGCACTTCCTATCATATCGAATAACCCTGATCATAATTTTCCTATCCCTGTTCCTGATAAGAGCGCACGCATCTATGGCATTGGAGATTACATTTAGGAATATTTGTTGCAGCTTCATCGGATCGCCGTACCATTGACAATTCTGATTGCTGACGATATTCAGATCAATGTTGTTTTCCGTAATCTTGAATCTAAGCAGATCAATGCAATTATTTATTTCGTCTTGTATCATGCACACACGCTTGGGCATCGTGGTTCTCAAGGAAGACCTAAGCTTGTGGATCGTTTCATTCATTCTTTTGGAAACTAAGACAATTTTGTCCATTGAGGCATGCGATCGGTGCATTTCTTCTGGCGGGATGCCCTTTATTTTTTCCATATGAAGGACCATCGCCGTTAATGGAGAAAGCAGATCATGGAATAAACCTTGTGACAGTCTTCCAAATTCAGCAACTCCGGCGAGTTCGTTCATTCGTGTCAATTGCGATTCTTTCAGCTCTTTTGTTCTTTCGATTACTTTAATTTCAAGCGAATCCCTCTCATTTTTTAATTCTTTTTCTGATTTTCGCGCACGTTCCAGCGATTTTTCAGTTTCCTTATTGGAAAGCCATGATAATAATGCGACTCCAATAAGGAATAAAGAATATACAATCAAATCCGTATTATTGATCGCATCCATCCTCCATGACAGTATTTCAGGATTCCTGTATTCATGGATTCCCAACAGCAGGAAGGATACTATAGTGATCGCCGTTACTTTAATTCCGAATTTTGAATTGATCAAGATCGAAGAAATAAAAATAATGAAGATGAATGTCACTAATGTTACAGGCAAACTCGCACCCCATTTGTACCCGCAATGGAGTGCGCCTGCCCAATATGAAGCTATGAGAATATAAGATGCTGTTCGGATGTAACCCTTCTTTGAAAGAAATAACAATCCACCATACATGTATACGATTCCAGTGAAAGCGATAAAATTAATTCCGTTATAATCGCTTGCTTTTACCAAGGAATTTCTAAGGATAATGAGATCACATAGGATCAATACAAGCAACGATACGCAGAGGATTATATTGAGTATATATTCATGTCTTTTTGTGTCCTCATCTTGTGATCGGGGACTGTAAAGCGATCTTATATCGAATTTCATGAGTTCATATTATTTCTAACTCAGCCACTCCATGGCAAGAAACCCTCCTCAGCATAGTGTGATACTGATTCTATATCAATATTCTCTCGAGCTACTCCACCCGCAAGTATTTGCTGTATGTAACTATTCATGCATTTTTTAATTATCTCTCATAAATGTTATTTCGACCATATAACATTTTCAGCATAGCAGACGGTGATGAAGAAAAACCTAAGGAGTTCTAAAATCCTAATGAATTTTTAATTACGCATCAATTATATATCCCCGTCCAGGTACATTCCTGATTATCTCTCTTTTCTTCTCTATTTCTACGCCCACATCCAGTTTCTTTCTAAGATTAAGGATATGCGCTTCAACAGTATTCGATAACGGGTCACTTTCTGCATTCCATACATGCTCCATTATCATTCCTCGTGAAAGAACAGTATTCTTATTTCTCATAAGATATTCCAATAAGTTATACTCTTTTCTTGTTAGAATTATAGCAAGTGAGTCGCGGTACACAGATTGTTTTCTTGTATCAAGTACCAGATCCCCCGCACAAAGCATTGAACTCTCAATCTTGGGTGGTCGTCTTTTCATTGCATAAATTCTTGCCCTTAATTCGTCAAAAGAAAAAGGTTTTGTCAGGTAGTCGTCAGCCCCAGCGTCTAGAACCGTAACTTTTCTTCTTGTTTCTGTATGCACGGTAAGAAAAATAATTGGAGTCCCTATATTTGATGAGCGAATTTCTTGGCAAATTGTCAAACCATTTTTAAGAGGAAGGGAATAGTCAAGGATGATTATGTCATAGGAGTTTGTTCTTGCCATGAAAGATCCTTCATAACCATCGTATGCTATATCTACTGTAAAGGACTCTGATTTTAGGTTTTTCTTTAAAAAATCAACAATATCAGGATCATCCTCAATTAATAGAATTTTCATAAGAAATATTATAGAGCATTTCTTATTTAAGACGCTGTGTAAAACTCCCCCAAAATCTTCACTAATCCTTCATCTGCGATGTGGTATAATCTTTCCCATGGATTTCTTCCTTTCCCTCGACTCCTCAACCAACCTCTTCTTCTCCGCATCCGCCACTGCGAATTGGCTCACGTTCATGAACACGGTCACGAATATTATCAGCCCAGAGACGGTCAGCATTGTCGCCGCGATCGGCATTCTCCTTTTCCTTTATAAAAAATCATGGAAAAACGCGCTTATCACAGCTGTTTCATTCGGAGGTGGGCTTGGCTTGAGCATGCTTTTCAAGCTCATTATCATGAGAGCCCGTCCGGAGAGCGCATTCATCGTCGAAACAGGGTACAGCTTACCGAGCAATCATGCCGTGGCCGCAGCCATCTTCTTCACGCTCATCATCTATTTCTTCGCACCGAAAATACGCTCATTCATATGTCGGAACATCTTCATTGCTGTTTCAGTATTTTTAGCGCTCCTTACAGGCTTCAGCAGGATCTACCTCGGAGTGCACTGGCTATCTGATGTGGTTGTTGGGCTTCTGTTCGGAACCTTGTGGACGCTTCTTGTGATTTTCTTGGTAAAAAAGTATTCAGATAAGGCCTTAAAATAGGGCAGTTCTCTTGACTTTTTATCATTTTTATGCATAATAAAGCCCAGTAAATGGCACTGGACTTGAGTCCTTTGTCGACGGCTGAAAGCTGTGTTGTTTAAAAATCTCTCAGAGAAAGTCTCTTTATGATTGAAATGACGCCCAAGGACATCTTCATTGTGTTTTTCGCATTACCTATGTTGTTTGCATTTCTGTGCATGGTTGGTGCAAACAAGATAGAAAAACCAATCCTCCGTAAACTAATGCGTGGCTTTGCTATCTGTTTTTTGCTTCTGGAATTTTCTTTCTTAGTATCCGCATTCGCTGGGTGGCCACTTGTGGTTAATTGGCATCACAATAAGTGGCTTCTGAAGGAGGGCCACCTTACATATTTCCCGCAAGGGATTTGGAAAATTCAAACTTGGCAAGCTTATACCAGTGGTCAGCAGGTGTTTCGTCGTCAGTTTCGTTCCACCTCCGCTATCTCTGTTAAACTGCACATCAACGACGAACACCCGATTGCGCGGGTTAGTGTGGTTAGCGTAGTGGACGAGCTGGCTTTCGCAAAAGTTGTTGGCGAAGACGTCCTGTGGAGGCCGAGCTTCATTCACAGTGTTGTTGCCGACAGCTTTTATCGGAACAAGAAGCCTTCACAAACCAATGCCTTCTTTCATGTTCTCGATGAGGCTGCTTTCAAAGCCGATCTTCAGTCAAAGGGAATAACTCTCATAGAATGGTTGAAGTAGGGAAACCTCTTTTTCCAACAGTTTCAAAAGGCGCGCCGCACCACTGTGGCGCGTTTTCTTTTGGCTAAATAAGCCTCTTACCCGTCATCTTCGAAGGTGTTTCTATGCCAAATAGGGCAAGGATTGTCGGTGCTATGTCTGCCAGTCCACCATCTTTGAGCTTATAAGCCGTATCCGTTAGAATCGCAGGCACTGGATTTGTCGTGTGCGATGTGTGCTTTGTTCCTTCGACCGGATCAATATTAACCTCAGCATTTCCATGATCAGCAGTGATGAAGGCCACTCCACCTTTCTTTTCGAGAGCATCGATGACCCGCTTGAGCTGAGTATCTACTGTTTCAATCGCTTTTATGATGGCTGGAACGTTTGCGGTATGGCCGACCATGTCAGGATTTGCGAAGTTTATGAAAATGAAGTCTATACCTTTCTCGATTTCCTCGATAGCCTTGTCCGCAATGCCTTCCGCACACATTTCAGGTGCTTCATCGTGTGTTTTCACGTCTTTTCGGCTTGGAAGCATGATATCAGTCTCTC
>ERZ1292625.349-Hain-H41-01um-R1-349-length-72987-cov-7_pt1 | contig 72987 bp, 76 predicted proteins | sample MGYA00564400_ERZ1292625 | MGnify/ENA primary metagenome ERZ1292625 (study PRJEB36523, sample SAMEA6512639) | groundwater metagenome | collected 2019-01-08 | study: AquaDiva: Metagenomics assemblies of 32 groundwater samples | reverse complement strand
CGGTTAGCTTCCTAACCCGGGCGAGATAAGTCTGGCGCACCGGGGCGTGCTCTTCTTGGATGAGATGCCGGAAGTCCATCGCGACGCGCGCGAGAGCCTGCGCCAACCGCTCGAATCCGGCTCGGTAAGCATCGCCCGTTCCAAAAAATCGCTGGTTTTTCCGGCCCGATTCATCCTTGTTGCCGCGATGAATCCCTGCCCCTGCGGATATTTCAACGACCCGGAAAAAGAATGCCGGTGCACGGCGAACGAGGTATTCCGCTACCACAAAAAGATTTCCGGGCCACTAATGGACCGGATTGATATCCAACTTGAAGTGCCAAGGATACCCGTCGAAGAACTGCGACGAGAAGAAAACAGCGAAAACGATGAACCAGTCAGAAAAAAAATTAGGGAGGTGAGAGATGTTCAGCGGGAAAGATTTAAAAAAAACGGCTTCAAAATATTCACGAATGCCGAAATGTCTTCGCGCCAGACGGAACAAATTGCGAAACTCGAGACTGGAGCGGAAAATTTCCTCAAGGAAACTTTGGAAAAGAATTTCATTTCCATCCGCGGCTATTACCGCATCCTCAAAGTTTCCCGAACCATCGCCGATCTCGAAGAAAGTTTGGAAATAAAAACGGACCACTTGGCGGAAGCGTTCCAGTATAGGCTGAAAATTGGGGAATAATTATTTGCTGACTGCAAAGGGATTTTTCGCGCCGAAAACCTCGAAATGAAGATGGCATCCCGTCGGGCCGTGCGTGTTGCCGGTATTTCCCATTATGCCAACTTCTTCGCCGCGGCTTACGTATTGCCCAATCTTCACGAGAACCTTATCCAAGTGAGCGTAGCGGGTTTTCACGCCGTTTGGATGTTCAAGAAGAACAAAGGTTCCGTAGCCGTTGTTCCAGCCGCTCGCGCCATCTCCCAAAACACTGTCCGAAATCACAAGACCTTCCGCCGCAGCATGCACAGACGTACCGCACTGATTCGCGATATCCACCGCATTAGCATTATGGAGCTGGCCCCAATTCCAGCCGATTGCCGGCAAAGCGAAATAATCCTTGAGATCGGGGAGAATACCATCCACGGAAACGGCTTGAATCGCCGACTTGTCCTCCAGAGGCGAAACCACGATTGTATCGCCTTGTTTTATCGTCTTCACTCCCGGATTAAGCTTCTTGAGAGCGTCCGCCGAAAGGCCGAGGTTCGCGGCAATCTTCTGGAAAGTATCACCCTTTCTCACTTTGTATTTTTTGAGGCCGTCGCCCAGGAATATCAGATTGGTAAGAGGATCCGAGGCGCCGGAAACAGCCGTACCCTCCGCCAAAAAAACGTTGTTTTCGGCCGTGTCGGCCGGAGCGCCCGGATAAACGACATCACCCGAAGCAGAGGAGCGTCCGGCCCCCAATTCCTCTACCGGACCGCCCGAACTCCAGGCCGCCGGCCTCTCATAGGCTTCGGTGTTGCGCCAAAACCAGAAAACGGACGCGTTCAAAACCAGGAAAGCGGGGATAAAAAGGAGCGACCAGAAACTGGTCGTTTTGAACATCCCCTTAAAAAGGGGCTTAAATTGAAGTAAAATCGTACTAATAGGGGTATTATACCAAAACGAATGGAAAAATCAAAGAAAAGCCTCGGTCAGAATTTCCTGTTAAACAAGGAGAAAATAAAAGAGATTGTTGGGGCGCTGGACATAAAATCCGGCGATGTGGTGGTTGAAATCGGTCCCGGACACGGGGAGCTGACGAAAGAACTGATAACTAATGACAAATTACGAATAATCGCAATTGAGAAAGACGAGGGGTTGGTGGAAAAACTTGGAGATGAAATGAAGAAACATGGAGATAAAATCGAAATTATAGCCGGCGATGCGTTAAAAATGCTTCCGGACGTAGTTTCGGGTTATGGGTCAAAAACAAGTTATAAGTTAATTGGAAATATTCCCTATTACATCACCGGCTTCCTTTTGAGAACGATAAGCGAATTGGAGCACAAGCCGAAAATCACCGTTCTCACGGTCCAAAAAGAGGTGGCCAAGCGTATCTGCGGAGAAATGAATTTGCTCTCCGCGAGTGTCCGATACTGGGCGGAACCGGAAATCATCGGTATTATTCCCAAGTCGGATTTTTCTCCCCAACCCAAAGTGGACTCGGCGATTATCAGGTTAAAAACCATAAACAAAAAACGAGAAACGGGGGATGAGGCGAAAAGTGCCGAGAATTATCATAAATTCATAAAAATTCTCTTCAAACAACCCCGAAAAACCATATTGAACAATTTGCTTGGAATGGGGAAAAACAAGGTGGAAATTGAGAAAATCCTAAAAGAAAATAGTATAGACCATAACAGCCGGGCCCAAAATCTCAATGTGTCTCAAATAAGAGAACTGGCTCGGATTTTTACCGCTTAAAAACAAGCAAAAACCGTAAAAACAGAAAAATATTAGTAATTCATTATAATTTAGAATATTGCAAAGTTATACTGTCATGACATAATAACTTAGTAAAATGCGAATTAGGAGAAACTCACAACCCTATCGCCTTCTTAAATACCTTGCTATAGGCACCGGTGTTTTGACACTCTCTCTTATAGCGCCGGTAAGCGGCGCGATGCTGGTGAAAAATTTTATCCGCTATTATTTCAGGAATAAAAAGTTTCAAAAATATCGATTTCTAAATGATTTGAAAAATCTCCAAAGTAGAGAATTGGTATCGTATAAAGAGGAGGGGAGAGGAGTGGTGAAAATCACCCTTACTAAGAACGGCCGGGAGAAAATACTGCGGTACCAAATTGATGAAATAAAAATAAAAAAGCCCGCCCGCTGGGATGGGCAATGGCGGCTGATAATGTTTGATATACCGCATTACAAACGCATTGCCCGCGACGCTTTTCGGACAAAGCTGAAAAATTTGGAATTCTATCCTATTCAGAAAAGCGTATTTATCACTCCTTATCCCTGCGAGAATGAGATAGATTTTATAGCGTCTATTTTTGATGTAAGAAAAGAGGTTCTTATCCTTTATGTGAGCCGATTTGAAGGGGAGGAGAAATTCAAAAATCACTTCAAAATATACTAAATATTCGCTATTACAAAGTTATTATGTCATGACATAATAACTTTGTAAAAATGTAGAAAAAAGGGAGAGGGGGAATGAAGGAGAAAGATGGTGATAGAGGAGGATGGGGAGTGGGGAGAGAGAAAGAAAAAAGGAAAAAGTGGGGGCTGTTTGATTTAAAATAAACTAACTCCTGCTTTCCAGATGGTACCTTCCGCCGTAATGGGTACCGGAAGCACGCAAACCCCTCCCGGGATGGCGGTTCCCAAGACTTTCGCGCCGGGTTTAAGAATGAAATTTTCGTAAATCACGGAAACACCCGGCTGATAAAGAAAAACTCCGGGTCTAGGTTGCCCAACCGTAATAAGAATGCCATTAGTGCAAGGAACGGCGACTAAGATATTGCCCCCGAAAGGAATGATCAGTCCTATTGCTGAAGCGAATTGAGGGAAAATAAGCATACCGACAGCAAGAAAAAAGAAAGAAAAAGAAGATATAATAAAAAACATTTTCACTCCTCTGTAAAACATGTTAGGCATTGTTCAAAAAGGCTTATTTAAGCCAAAAACATTATAACATCCGGCGGCAAAATATAGTATACTGATAACATCTCGAATTATATGAAAAAAAGGAAAATAATCTCCGCCATTATTTTATTGAGCGGTTTGGCATTTTTTCTGCTAATCGTCAATTCCACCGGAAAAAATCAAGAATTTCCGGCCATGGTAGCCCTGAATAAGAATAACTCTGAATCCGGTTTTGACTACCGAACCGATAAAAATCGGGACATTATCCCGAGCGCGATTTCCGGAACAAATATGTCTCCCGCGACCGACAATTTAACCGAATTGCTCGCTAAAAACATTTCCAGTGGAATTCTCACGGTAAACAGTAAACTAGTATCCGAACAAGGAACTTCTTCCATTGCCCTTCCTTCATCTAATTCGTTGGGCAACTCCATAGAGCAGTCTATCGAGCAAAATATGAAATTCCCGGTCTTCGGCTTAAAAGATATCAGAATCGGCTCTGATAATTCGCCGGAGGCCCAACTCGCTTATTTCAACACAATCGGGGAAATATCCAAGAAAAACTTTGGGAATTTCAAAACCTCCATCGTGACAATGCTCAATAATTTAATTGAAAATAACGATTCCACCGCACTCGCCAAATACGCTAGAATTGCAAATAAACAAGTCGCTGATTTTCTTGCGCTTAAAGTCCCGGAACAACTTTCCGCTTGGCATCTACAAAACCTGAATTTATGGCAGAAGAAATTCACGGCCTATTCCGCGATGGCTAATTTGAGTTCCGATCCGCTCAAAATGATTATCGCCTTCAAAGAGGTTCCGAATATCGTGCAGGAAACATTGAATTTGGATTCAGTGATGAAAGAAAAATATTTAAAATTGATACCATAATGGATTTATTGATGAAAAAAATTATTTCTTTGGTTCTTTTAACGTCTGTTTTGGCGGGAACCGCATTAATGGTTCCTCAAAAAGCTCAAGCGGCTGATCCGATAACCTGGGCGGTTTGCGGAGCATATGAAGCAACAATAGGGAAATTGTTCGGGGCTGCTGAAGATACAGTGAGTGGAACCATATCGGGTGCTGCGAATAAAATAGTGAACAAAGTAGTGAGCATTGATGCTGTTCCAGTTTCCGATAGTGCAGTTCAAAGCGGTCAAAAAGCGCAGGTCGCGAGCGATAAAAAAACGGAATGTGAGCGTTTTGTAGCGGATGTCGCGCTTGCCGCTTTGAAAAAACGACTTTTAAATATTATGACCCAGGATGTCGTAGAGTGGATAAATAATGGGTATGGGCCAGAAGGACCTAAATTCACCCAAGACTTCGAAAAAGTTTTCACCGACGCCGGGGACCAAGCTATAGGTGATATTCTTCAAGAATATGCCTTCACTGCTCCGCTTTGTAAACCTTTTTCTTTTGATATCACTTTCCAACTCCAGCAGCCGGCTCCGCTCGCCGAAAGAGCCCAATGTACGCTCACGAGCGTCATTAAAAGCTTTGAAAGCTACCGGGACGACTTCAAGAACGGCGGCTGGATCGGCTATCAGGAGCTTCTAAAACCTCAAAACAACCAATGGGGAGTGGAGCTTCTGACTCAAAGCGAGATAACGAGCCGCACGGCTCTTAAGATAAATTCCAGCGCTCTAAAAGAAACTGTTAATGTTGGATTCGATTCTTCGGAATGCACCGGCGGATGGGATTTAATGGATAAAATAACTAAACAGCTGGCAAAAGCTGGTTCCGAAATAGACCAAAATACAATAAATTTTTATGGTCATATAAATAAGGGTGATGTTTATCATGGGAAGACTTGGGACGATCCAAAATTAGCACCTCCTTCTCCGACGAAAAGTAGTAAAAATTTCTTTTATAGTTGTGCTGGTACCACAATCACGACACCCGGTCGGACGATTGCGGCCGCTTTGGAAAAATCCATTCTTCCAGAATTTGATCTTATAATAAACTCAAAAGACCTTACCAATTCTCTCGCTATTATCGCCGACGCGGCTATCAATGACATTATAAAAAGAGGGGTAAGAGGAATACAGAATTTCAATAAACCCGTTCCGAAAAATCCAGAAAATGAGAAGTTTTCCGATTCCCAAAGAAACAGGGTTAATCAGGCATCCGGGGATTACGATAAAATCCAAGGGCAGATAAGCAACAGTAAAACGACAGGTGCTTATCTTGACCAGATTAATCCGGCCGCCAACACCATTCTCGCCGCCTCATCGATTCTCAAAAATGCTTCCGATAAAAACGAAGAAGCGATAAAAACCGGTCAAGATACTCTTGCCTGTATTGCCCAATCAAATACTCACGCCGATAGACCTGCCATTCAAGCCGCCGTGGACAAAGCGAATTTAAACCCCGTGCTCATCACCGCAAAATCAACAGAAATTAAAACTAATTCCGCTTCCATACAAACCCTTATTTCCCAAATTAACGCGGGTAATTGTGATACCTATTACCAACCTCAATCTTGCCAATCTCAAATAGATGGCAAAAGATCTGCCGCCGGACAACTTAATATCGACGCTAATAACCTTCTAAATTCTGTTCAAGATACACTAACCAATCTGGAAGAATTAAAAAAGAAAGTTTGCTCTTAAAATAGGAGTAATAAAATGGAAAAAATAATTAGAAATAAAAAAATTGTATTATTCTCGCTTGGAACAATTTTTTTTGTTTCTTTGTTTATCATTCCCCATTTTGCCGGAGCGCAAACCTCGATTATTACCGACGCGGCAGTCGGAATTTTCGTCACGGCCTTCAAGGTTTTCGCCTATATTTTAAACACCATCCTCGGCTTCCTTTTTATGCTTGCCGGCGGGCTCGTGAATATCGCGATGGATTTGAACGCCAAAATTTTGGATAAAACGAACACGCTGGTCAGTATCGGCTGGACAATCACCCGAGATGTGGCGAACCTCGGCTTCGTCCTGATTATGATAGTGATGGCAGTCGCGACCATCGTCCGCTACGAAAAATATAGCGTTCAGAAGCTCTTACCGCTCCTGATCGGCGCCGCCATTCTCGTGAACTTCAGCCTTACGATTGCGGGGGTTTTTATCAGCTTCTCGGATACAGTTTCGAAAGTTTTTTTGAAGAGACTGGTCGTGGAGGGCGCTACCGGCCGGAACCTCACCGATGCCATCGCCGGCGCTTTCAGTCCTCAACGACTGCTGATGAAAAATACCGACAATCCGGAGCCGCCCGATCCAGCCTCGCAGGGGAATTTTTTGAGCGACGTATCGGCGGCGGCCCTTATCAGCATCTCCGGATTGGTTTTCAACGTTATCTTCATGGCCATCGCGGTGATTTCAATGGCCGCTTTAGCGCTTATGCTCCTTTACCGCTATATTTATCTTTCCTTCCTACTTATCCTTTCGCCGCTCGCCTGGATGTTCTGGGTCTTTCCCGACTTGGAATATCTCTATAAGAAATGGTGGGAGAATTTCATAAAGTGGTGCTTCTTCCTGCCAGCTGTCACTTTCTTCCTCTATTTGGCGGTGGAGACTGCCTTCCAGATGGAAAAAAACTCGATTTTCATCAACGCGACCGGCTTTACGGGCGCATTGACATCTATTATGCAGCAAGGCGCGCAGATGATAGTGCTCGCGGGACTGCTTCTGGGCGGATTGATTGTGGCCCAAACTCTAGGGATTAAGGGGGCAGAAGGATCTATGAAGCTAGCCGCGAAAATGGGCGAAGGAGCAAGATCGATGGCTGGACGAAAAGCCTTGCAATATGGAAGTTATGCTTTGCGGAGAAAGGGAGAGAAGCCGGATTCCAAATCTGCCGCAGAATGGCTGGTTGATAAAGCTAAGAGCGTGAAAATCCCCGTTGTAAAACAAGCGGTCGGCTATTTAGCCCGCGGAGCCACCAGAATTTCAACCGCGGGAGGAGAAGATATTTTGAAGGGACACGATAGCGCCGTGAGTAAAATGTCTACTGCCGATGCCACGGCGGCCCTACTGACTGCTTCCGGACCGCGCCGAATAGCCCTTGTTAAAAAACTTTCCAAGGAAAAACAGTTGGGTAATCTGGATATGGGAGAAATAATAAACGGGGGCACGAGATCTCTTTTTACAAGATTCAATCAAGGAAGAGAATTCGGCGACGTTGAGAAGAACGGCCTAATGACGGTGGATATGATGGAGGCGCTGAAAAACAATAACGAGGAGGGTCTTCAGATAGCCACAGATAAACTAGTTGGCAGCATGACCAGAAAAGACTTGGAAACCGCTGCGGTAAAAGATTTGTTCAGCGGCAAAAAGAAGTTTGGCTTTGAAATAAACGACGTAAAAAACCTTGCCCAAAATTTTGCCCGGGCTCTGGAGTCGGAAAATCCTGCTCTCGTACCGAGCATGATACCGAAATTTGATTCTCCCTCCAGAAAAAACTTTACCGACACCTATAATGATGTCTTGGATGAAAGCTTGAAAATGGCTACTCCGGGCAGCCCGGCATACGATGAGATAAAAAAGATGAAAAAACAATTTGATACGGTGCTTGCCAACTATACAATGGGGTTTTCTCCCGTCGAAGAGACAAGCGGCGGAGGAACAACCGCCAGCACGCCACCGCCAAGCGGAGGGGCTCCGAAACCCTGATAATACAAAATGATTAATCCTTTAAAAATAACCCAGGGGCAATTCGACCGGCGATGGGATGAAATGCCAGAAAGTCTTCGTGAACTTCTTTATTCTCCGGAACACGCCGAAATAATCAGACTCATCTGCGAAAATCACCACCTGAGTGAAGAAAAAATAGAGACGGTTCTTGGTGTTGTTGGGAGTATTATTGCTGGATTTATTCATATTCAAGATCTGGATCATCAAATTGTGGTTGTTCTTGATTTAAATCCCGAGTTGGCGAAAACGCTAGCTCTCGAAATCAATGAGCGGGTATTGGTTCGTTTCGAAAAAGAAATTGAGGATGTTTTTCAGCCGGTTTTGACGACTGGGGGAGCAAAAAAGAAAGAGAAAGAGAATAATAATTTAACGAACGTTAAGATTGTGGACGAAGATGTACCTGGGCCCGTTTCTTTGTCGGAAAAGCCTTTTATTCTTCATCAAGAAAAATCCGAGGCTCCGGAAGAGAAGAAATCGTCTTTCAAAGGATTTTCGATGCCGTTCGGATTTTTCAAATCTAAAAATCAGCCAACTCCCGCCGGAAAATCGACAAAGGTGGAAATAGAAACTTCCGGCGACTCTCCGAAAAACGAAAAAAGAACGGTGAACTACAATGAGCTCCGTACCTCGCTCTCGCCCTTTGAAGTTGAACAAAATTTCATCAATCCCGTTAAAAATGAACCGGTTTCCGCGCTAATCGTTCCGATTCCGGAAATAAAACCCGTTCCGGCGGCGCCGGAAATATCCCCGCTCTCGGAAGAAAAGAAAAGCGAGATATTCGGCACCATCAAAAAGCCCCAGCCGAAAACGGAGGGAAATACCATCGATCTGCGATAATTTTATAACCATGAATTTCCAAGTCCCGCAATTTATAGAACAAAAGCCCAAAATCGTCGGGTTTCTGACCCTGCCCCAATTTCTCTATGTCGCGGGAGCCGCTATCTTAGGCTACATATCTTTCTATGTTTTCAATTTCTTCTTTGCCATTATTATCACTGTTTTTGCCGGGCTTATCGGCATCGCTTTCGCTTTCGTAAAAGTGAACGGCCAAGAATTTCCCAAAATCATCGTGTCGGTCTTCGGTTATTTATGGGGACCCCGCCTTTATACCTGGCAAAGACAAACAGCCCGCGAATCCGTGAATATCAACGAGGTGGAGGAACTGCGGGGCAAGATGAGCCTCCAGGAAAAATTGAAATCCGTCGCTTTGAAAATCACTACCGGCAAATTCTTCAAGCCGGCGGACGAAGTTAGCGGGGACGGTGAAAAATACGAAACGGTGATGTATCTGACGGGAGAAAGACGAAGAGCTAAAAAAGTGGACTACTAGGCAATTTTTAATTTTTGAATTTTTAAATAAATTATAATGTCTGAATTTTTAAACACTTTATGAAATATGATTTGGAAGAGAGGACGGCTAAATTTGGAGAAAGTGTCATATTTTTCATTAAGAAAATTCCTGAAAATCGGATAAACCAGCCACTAATAAACCAAGTCATAAGGTCTGCTACGAGCATTGGGGCTAATTATATGGAGGCTAACCAGGCAAGCTCTAAAAAGGATTTTAGAAATAAAATAAGAATTTCCCAAAAAGAATCTAATGAAACTAAGCATTGGATTAGAATGATGGCCGCCGCGAACCAGAACCATAAAGAAGAGTGTATGGTTTTATGGAAAGAGGCCCACGAATTAACCTTGATTTTTGCTAAAATATCAAAAAATTGCGGTGTTTAAAAACTAGAATTTAGACATTATTTAAAAATTACAAAAATTACAAAATTATAATACAATAAGGATATGTCCGATACACCGCAACCATCCCAGCAATTCGTTCCGATAAAAGAGATTCGGGACGGCGTCGTTTATCTTAAAAATGGCGGGCTTCGCCAGCTCCTGATAGTGAGCGGGGTGAATTTTGAATTGAAATCCGAGGCCGAACAAAACCTGATTCTCGGCGGCTTCCAGAACTTCATCAACTCGCTCGATTTTTCCGTTCAAATCTTCGTCCATTCCCGCAAAGTGAATGTGGATAATTATCTGGCAAAAATGGACATGCGGAAAAAAGACGAGCAGAATGAGCTTTTAAAAATCCAAATAGAGGAGTATGCGAATTTCATCCGGAGTTTCGTGGACCAGAACGCCATTATCAGCAAGAATTTTTTCATAGTGGTGCCCTACGACCCGATTGCCGCTCCGGCCGCCGCGAAAGGATTTCTCGGCCTTTTCGGCAAAAAAACTTCCGATAACGAGAAGAATGTTATGGAGAAAGAAAACTTGGAACAGCTCCGCCACCGGACGGAGCAGGTGATAGAAGGATTAAGCCAGACCGGAATCCGAGCCGCTATTTTGGAAAACGAAGAAGCAACGGAACTTTTTTATAATCTGTACAATCCCCAGCTCGTCGAGAAAAGAACTTTGGATATAGCCAAATAAAATGAATCCCGTTAGAGACATAAGCCTTATGAAAAATATGATTACCAAACAATCAATGAAATCCAATAAAGTCGAGTTAACTAATCCATCACGGATGCGCTTTTTGAGCGCATCCTGTCTCTAACGGGATGAATATTAAAATTCCTAAAGCGTACAAGCCGGGCGCCGAAGATATTCCGAACGTAATCGCTCCAGCGGGGCTGGAGATCGCGAGCAATTATATTAAGATAGGCGATTATTATTCCAAAACTTTTTTCGTTTTTACCTATCCCAGATATATTTCGACCGGCTGGTTCTCGCCGCTCGTAAATCTTCCGGAAATGATGGATATTTCCATATTCATCCACCCGATGGATACCGCGCTCGCGCTCCGAAACCTCCGAAAGAAAGTGGCTCAAGTTGAAGCTGAAATAAGCGAAAAAGAGGAAAAAGGTATTGTCCGCGACCCCGTACTCGAAACGGCCTATCAGGACATAGAATCGCTCCGGGATTCTCTTCAACAAGCACGGGAAAAACTCTTTGAGGTGGGTGTTTATATCACGATTTACGGGAAAAACCTGGAAGATCTCGCCAAGTTGGAAAACAATATCGTAAACCTTATGGAAAGCAAGTTGGTCTACCTGAAACCAGCACTTTTCAAACAAAAAGAGGGGCTTACCTCCGTCTTTCCGATCGGAAAGGACGAGCTGGATATCAAAACACCCCTGAATACCGGTCCGGCTTCGTCCCTTTTCCCTTTTGTTTCGCCTGACCTTACCTCCGAAACCGGCATAATGTACGGGATAAATATGCATAACAACAGCCTGGTTATTTTTGACCGTTTCTCGCTCGAAAACGCCAACATGGTCGTTTTCGCCAAGTCCGGCTCCGGCAAATCGTATGCCACCAAACTCCAAATTATCCGCTCACTGATGATGGGCACAAATGTGATAGTAATAGACCCGGAAAACGAGTATCAGAATCTGGCGAATGCCATCGGTGGCAGTTATTTTAAAATATCGCTCACTTCCCAGAGCCACGTGAATCCTTTCGACATCCCGGTCATTCCGGAGGGCGAAGAACCAGCCGACGTTTTCAAATCCCATGTGCTGAATCTCACGGGCCTCGTGAAGTTGATGCTCGGCGAAATCAAGCCGGAAGAGGAATCTCTTCTCGACCGCGCCATCACCGAAACCTACGCCTCGCGCGACATCACCGCCGATAACTTCGGCTCCATTAAAGAGCTGAATCCGCCGCTTTTGGAGGATCTTCAAACGGTGCTAGAAAATACCGAAGGAGGGAAGACACTCGCCCAAAGGCTCGATAAATATACCCACGGCTCCTACGCCGGATTCACGAACGCGTCCACGAACGTGGATATTAAAAATCGCCTCATTGTTTTCTCCATCCGCGACCTAGAGGAGGAGCTCCGCCCAATCGCGATGTATATTGTTTTGAATTTTGTTTGGAATCTAATCCGTTCGGAATTAAGACAAAGGCTTCTGGTAATAGACGAAGCGTGGTGGATGATGAAATACAAGGACAGCGCCTCGTTCCTTTTCGGCCTCGTGAAGCGCGCCCGAAAATATTATCTCGGCGTCACGACCATTACCCAAGATGTGGATGACTTCATTAAATCCGAGTACGGCCGGCCGATTATTACCAATTCATCCATCCAGCTGCTTTTGAAACAATCGCCGACCTCCATCGGGAGCGTCGCCGAAGCCTTCGACCTTACGGAGGGGGAGAAGACTTTTCTTCTGGAATCCGGCGTGGGCGAGGGACTTTTCTTCGCGGGCATGAAGCACGTCGCGATGAGAGTAATCGCCTCGTATACCGAAGATCAGATAATCACCACCAATCCGGAACAAATGTTGGAAATAAAAGGATTGAAAGAATGAGTGCGGAGATAAAAAAAATAACCGAGTCGGAGATAATCATAGGAGTGATGTTCGCGCTCCTTGTTTGGATATTCGGCCTTATCCTGGAATTATTCGGCATAGGCTTGATACTATCGCCGATAATCGAGAGTTTTTTCACTTTCGCTACTTGGCTTTTCTTTAGGGCTAAAAACGACCCTTACGCGAATAAGTTGGGGGCGAATCTCGCCCAATACCTGGCAAACGCCATTCCACTCATTCCTTCCATTCTTATAGCGTTCCTGATAAAAGTTTACATTCATAATCATCCGGAAAAATTCGCGGCCTTTGAGAAACTGACTGGGAGCGCGGCGAAAGTATAAAATCGCGGGTTCTTGAAGTATAATAAAGAGGATGAAGAAAATAATATTTGGCGCATTACTATTTGTTCCGTTTTTGGTTTTCGGCCAAACAACTAATCCGCTTATCATTACCTGGCAAGCCAATAACTACTTTCCGGCCGATTACGCGGGGAAGGCGGCCGCGACTCCGAATAGCCCAATTATCGTCTCCGTGGAGCTGGTTCAAAAAGGAAAATTGGCCGATATCACCGGCGCCGATATCAAGTGGTACGCGGACAACTCGGTAATCGCGAACGGCGCGGGCCAAAAAACCGTCTCTTTTGCCGCCACGCAGAGCGAAAACGGCTACCAAAACGTAAGGGTTTTGGTGGACGCCGGAAATGCCTCGTTTGAGAATTCCGTGCGTATTCCGATTGTGAAGCCGTCCATTGTCATAACCTCATTTCTTAAAGACCAATCGGTGAAGCCGGGCGACGAGGTCGCTTTTCAAGCTCTGCCCTTTTTCTTCAACGTCGATTCTCTCAAAAAACTCACCTTTTTTTGGCAGATAAACAATCAGTCGGCGGCCGGGGACGGCAACAAACTTACGATTAAAGTAGGTACGCCGAAGTCCGATTTCCAAAACTCCATTCTGGTGTCCGCCACGGCTCAAAATTCCGACAATCCTTATGAATTCAATAAAGGCTTGCTGAATCTTTCGATAACCCAATGAAAAAAAACAAAAGATTGATTTTTATCTTGCTGGTTTTGGGGGTGGTAATTTTTTTCGCGGCTGGACATTCGTCTTTTGCCGCCGACCTGGGGGCGGATAAAAAAATAGTTAATGTCGATTTTCCCTGCCCGGACAAGGGTTTTAATTTAGGAGATTGCCAGCCGAACGACAGTATCCCGAATTATTTGAACAATATCTATAGATTCGCTGTCGGCATCGCGGGGCTCCTGGCGCTGGGAATGATAGTCGCGGGCGGGGTTTATTACACCGTCTCGGCCGGCAGTAGCGACAAACAAAAAGATGCCAAAGACATGATTACCTCCGCCGTTTTGGGCGTGGGTCTGCTTCTGGGATCGTATCTCATCCTCAAAACCGTGAATCCTCAGATAGTGACTTTGGATCTGAATTTCACGAATATTAGCGGCGGAGAACTGCAAGAAATAACCCAAAAATCCAGTTTAGCGGAACAGGGGGGAAAAGATATTAATTGTCCCGATTTCAAACAAATTTTTATTGATCCCCCTGGCAAAACTAAATTTGGAGACACCTGCGAATACAGAAAAAATATTCTAAAGAGCGATGCTAAATTGGATAATAGTGGTGGTTATTACGATGATGCTTCTTGGATTAGTTTGGGTTTGAAAGACACGCTAATAAAAGCTGGCTCGAAGGTTTGGACTTATCCTTACTACAAAAACGATAATCCAAGTCTTGCTAGTTGTCTTGTTTATGCCTACCGGGAACCGGATAGGAATAGCACTACTACTATGATAAAAATGGATAGTGGAGCAAAATTATGCCCAAATCAGGATCAAAAGGTTCCGACTATTTCTTGTAATTCATGGCGATTTACGGCTGATGGGGGATTTCTTGGAAAAGATAAAATAGATATAACCGTTCTGGTAAGTAGTGGTTTTAACTACACAGACCCATATTCTCCCCCACCGGTAGGAGGCATTTCTGACAACAACAAACAAATAGTGCCCGGCAGAGACGAGTGTTATAAGAATCCGAGACTCTGCTCCCATAAATTATGGACCTGTGTGGGTATTGAATTTAAATCTGGTAAATAATCATGAAATCTTACGTAAAAATCGCGCTCGTTGCCCTCATTATTCTGATTATCGGGCTTATAATTTACTTCGTCTGGTCGGCGCTCGCGACGCCGGCGCCCGAAACGCTTGTTCCGGCTCCGATAAGCTCCGAACTGCCGACCATCCCATCATCCGGCGGAAATAACGGAACAAGCACCCAAGACCAGGCCAGCGGCGAACAATTCGTGCCGGTTCTCACAAAAATTTCCGAAAACCCTGTTTTTGATTTCTGGACTGATATTCAAACCAAAGAAACTTATTATCTCGACCCCGAAAGCCGCGTCTTCTTGGGTAAAAACGGGCCGGATTTGGAAATATCCGGACAAAACCTGAATGCTCCGAATTTCATCGAGCTTTCTCCGAGCGGCCAGCGGGTACTCGCCGCTTTCGGCGACCCGCGCCTGCCCCAATGGGGGATTTTCGACATCATTGACGAAAGCTGGCGGCCGCTTCCCGACGGCATCCTTAAAGCAACTTGGGGGGATAACAGCGACACGCTTATCGGCTTTGTGAAGAACGGCGCGAATATCAACCTTTCATCCATCAACCTCGCCCAAAGCCAGCCGACCTACAAAATCATCGCTAAAGATCTGCGGCTGGAGGATGTAAACCTGAAGTCGCTTTCTTCCCAAAATCTCGTCATAAGCGAAAATCCTTCGGCCGATTACCCGGGACGGGTTTGGAACTTGAACCTCAAAGATCTGTCGCTAAGCCAGATGTTTTCGCCGGAAAACGGCTTAATCATTAAATTATCCGCCGACAAGAAGATTGTGTTCATCTTCTCACCCGCAAACGGCTTCCGAATGCTGAATACGGCCAACCTGGGCCTCGCGACGCCGGTTCCTTTCTTAACCCTTCCATCTAAATGCTCGCCGGATTCCGCGATAATCTATTGCTTCGTTCCGGAAAACCTTCCGGAAAACGCGGTTTTGCCGGACGATTATTTCCGGAAAAAAACGCACACGAGCGATGTGTTATATAAAATCGATATTTCGAATGACGAGGTGTCGCTGGTATCCCTCCCGGGGAACGCCGGCTTGATCGACGCGAAAAACCCGAGCGTAAACGCCGGGAATCTCTACTTCATAAATCTTTACGATAATTCTCTTTACTCCCTAACTATCCGATAAGTTGGATGATTATATGGCGGTCCCTTCCAACCCCCACACTCTCGGTTTTGAGATCGGGGCGGGTGGAGATTTCCACGTGCACCAGGCGGCGCTCATAGGCGTTCATCGCGGGAAGGGCGATTTCCGATTTGGTCATTACGGCTTTTTTGGCGGCCGCTTTCGCCAACTCGACGATAAGCCGCTCCCGTTCACGGCGGTAATAGTTTATATCCACCACGTAAGCCGGCTGTTTGTCGCGATGAGCCATCAGATTGACCAAATGCTCCAGGGCCGGCAAAACGGAATCAAGATTGGAGCGGATAATCTCGTCATCCGCCATTATCAGTATCTTGCGGTGCTCATCCTCAATAGTCACCTCCGGAGCGTAAAAGCCCGCCAAATCAACCAGTTTTTTTATTTTTTCCCCGAATTCCATACGAAGGTAAGATTACTTCGCTTTGGGGAAAAATTCAACCTTGCGTCTTTTTATTAATGAACCATTGCTGGCCGATGGAGAAAAGATTCGACACCGCCCAATAAAGCCCGATAGCGGCAGGAAGATTCCAAAGAACAACAATAGTAATGACTGGGCCGGCGTACATCATCATTTTCTGATTGGCCGCGACAGGCCCCTTCATCATCATTTTCATTTGGATATATTGGAGAATGGCGGCGAACGCCGCGAGCGCCAAACTTTTCTCGTCCAGATTCATAAAACCTGCAAAATAATGGCTTTCAAAAACGGCCGCGCCTATCTCTTTCGTAAATATACTAAAAAGGGCGAAAAATATCGGTAATTGGATTATCAGGAAAATTATACTTGAGAAGGGATTGATGTTGTGTTCCTTATAAAGCGCCATCAGTTCTTTTGCCTGCTTTTCCTTGTCGTCTTTGTGATCCAGTTGAATTTTTTTGACGTGAGGCTGGATTTTTTGGATTATCGTCTGATCTTTGGCGCCCTTGTAAAATATCGGCAAGAGCACCAGCCGGACGAGAATGGTTAAGATGATTATCGCGAGTCCAAGATCGTGAAAAGAAAGATTTTGATATATAAAAACCAGGAGCCATAAAATGGGCTGGTAGACGTAGGTGTTGAATAAAGCGGTCATTTTTATAACTGATTCAGAATGTCTTTTTTAATCTCGGCGAAGGTCAGTTGGGCCGCGGCTGGACGGGCTATTACCCGGAAATTGAGTTTGATTTTTTTTGATATAGGTAGAAGTATCGATCTTACCCTCCGTTTCATTAAATTGCGCCCGGTCGCCTTCTTTAGGGTATTTTTACCGACTACTACCGTTACAGACTTGGTTTTCTTCCCGGCTAGGCTGGTTTTAACCATAAAATACACTTTAAACCGAGAGTTTGCTCCTGCCTTTCCGGCGGCGCCTAATTAACACACTTCGTCCGCCCGGCGATCGGCTGCGCTTCAGAAAGCCGTGAGTCCGGCTGCGTTTCCTTTTTTTGGGCTGATAGGTTCTTTTTGGCATCTTGGAGAATTATTTGAACATATTACATCAAGAAAAATATAATATCAACATCAACAGCTTATACACAGTTAAGTCACAAAAGGGTCGGTTGCGCCATATTGGCAACTCCGATGTTTCTCTCTATGATTAACCGAAAAGTATCTTTATGAACACTAACCAACTTTGGGAAGCGGTCTTGGGAGAAATCGAAATCCAGATTTCGCGTCCGAATTTCCTGACGTGGATGAAAAACAGCCAACTGCTCCAAAAAAATGACAAAGACGGCGTGGTGTTGGTGGGCCTTCCGAATAATTTTGCGAAGGAGTGGGTCAAAAGCCGATATCATAAAATAATTCTCGGCTCTCTTAGGAATTTGGATGGCTCGATAAAAAATGTGGATTACGCGGTCACGAGCCAGAACATCGCAAACGCGCCGTTAAAAAAATTCAGAGTTATGGCGGAGGCGGAGAAGCCCCAGTCGTCGCTCATTGAATTGAAAATAGATCCCAAAACAAACTTGAACCCAAAATATCTGTTCAATTCATTTATAGTCGGCTCATCGAACGAGTTGGCTTACGCGGCCGCGCAGGCGGTGGTGAAAGATGTGGGGAAAAAATACAATCCGCTTTTCGTTTATGGCGGGGTTGGTCTTGGAAAAACCCATCTTATCCAGGCGATGGGCAATGAGATCGCGAATATTTACAAAGGTTCGGTGAATGTCCTCTACACGTCGTCGGAAAAATTTATAAACGACGTGGTTTGGGCTATCCGGAACAAGAGAATGGATGACGTGAAAAAAAGGTATCGGGATGTGGATGTGCTTATTGTCGACGATATCCAATTTATTGCCGGGAAGCCGACGACCGAACAGGAATTTTTTTATACCTTCAATACGCTTCACGAAAACAACAAACAGATAGTGATTTCTTCCGATCGGCCCCCGTCGGCAATCCCCACGCTCGAAGAAAGGCTCCGTTCCCGCTTTGAAGGGGGGATGATTGTCGATGTTTCCTATCCGGACTATGAAATGCGGCTGGCAATTCTGAAAACCAAAGTTCTCCAAAACGGAATTTTCGTGGATGAAAAGGTTTTGGAGCAAATCGCCGCCCGGGTCCAAAAAAACATCCGGGAGTTGGAGGGGGTTTTCAATAAGGTTGTTTTTTATGAGCAGGTCAAAAACGAAAAAGTTAGCACTAAGAAATTGGACGAAATAATCAACGAGGCTGTTCAGGTTTTGCCGAAGAATATTACCGTGAGCGACGTGATAAAATCGGTAGCCGACTTCTTCGAGGTTCCGACTGCAGATATCACCGACCGGAGCCGGAAGCAAGAGGTGGTAGAACCCCGCCAAATCGCGATGTATTTGATGCGCGACATGTTGAAGCTGTCTTACCCCCACATCGGCGAAAAGCTCGGCAAACGCGACCATACAACCGCTATTCACGCTTGCGAGAAGATAAAAAGAGAAATGAACCAAAATCCGGGACTCAACCAAAAAATAATGCTGATAAAAGAAAGATTGTATAAGATGTAGAAAGACTGTGGAAAAAAATCTGATAAAAAATAAATGAAAAAATTAATTTCAAAAAATATCAATAAAAAGTCCCCGAGCGGGGATTGGGATATCCACACATTACTAAACGGCAAAAAACCGAATAACTGTTATTTTAATTAAGATAAATCGAGTAAAAAATTATACACAACACTAATACCACTACTATGAATTTAATAATATTAAGAACTAATCTACTGGACGGATTGAGCTCTGTTGAACGGGCGGTTGGGGAAAACACCAATCTGCCAATTTTAAAAAATATTCTAATAAAAACCAGGGATAATAAAATCGAATTTATTTCGACTAATTTGGAGCTGGCCGTCGAGGCATCTGTTTCCGGAAAGATAATCGAAAAAGGCGAAGTAACCGTCCCATTTTCCATATTTAATTCAACCATTAAAAATCTTAACACCGAAAGAATAATCCTCGAGGAAAAAGGCAAAAAACTGACTGTGAAAACCGATAATTACGAGGCTATTATGCAGATTCACAACCCGAAAGAATTTCCGATTATTCCGTCGATTTCCAACGAAAACCACAGTATAAAAATAAACACGAAAGATTTAAAAGAAGCGATAGGGAGCGTTATTATCGCGGCCCAATATTCCGACATTCGGCCGGAAATAAGCGGAGTTTTTATGAGTTTTTCCGACGGAGCGCTGACCTTTGCCGCCACCGACGGCTTCCGGCTCTCGGAAAGAAAACTGAACCAAAAACAAACCAAAACCGACATAGAAGATTTTTCCGTAATTATTCCGCTCAAAACCGCTACCGAGGTTATGAGAATGTTCAACAAAGACGAGGAGGTGGAAATATTCATCGACCCAAACCAAATAATGTTCCGCGCCCAAACCGAAAAAGTTATTTCAAGACTGATCGACGGAATATTCCCCGATTATCAATCCGTCATTCCGAAACAAATTCAAAACGAGGTATTGGCCGAAAGAAATGAATTAGTGAACGCCCTGAAACTTGCGAGCGGTTTTTCCGGAAGAGCGAACGATGTCACGATTAAAATCGGCGACGGAAATAAATTTTTGGAAATATATTCTTCCGACAATGCTTTGGGTGAAAATTGCTACAAAGTACCGGTGAAAACGAAAGGAGAAAAATTTTCCCTGGTTTTCAACTGGCGCTACGTTTTGGATGGTTTGAAAATATATAAAAGTTCAGAAATCACGATTGGTGTGAATTCGTCAGACAAGCCGGTTGTGATAAAAAGTTCAAACGAACCCGGCCTTACTTATGTAGCGATGCCGATAAAAAGTTGAATATACCCGCTTCCCAGTTCGCGAATTGGGAATCGTCGGCTGGGTTTTGTGGTGGTGGACCCAAAGGATTCTTTTTGTCCACATAATAGAGTATTGAGTGGATTTGTGGGGTTGGAATTCCGTTTATCGGAATAGATATTATATATTGTCCATTCAACATTGGTTTTGAAACCACTTCTATTGGGTTGGGACTATTAAAAGGTTCGCTTGAATAGTTTTTAATCGTCTCTCTAAGAAAAGCGCTCCAAATCGGAACCGCCGCCAATATACTAGTTCCCTTTTTTTGCATTGGAGCGTTGTTATTGTTGCCGGCCCAAACCCCAACCGTAAGTGATGGGGTATATCCCATTGCCCAGGCATCGCGATAATCGTTTGTGGTACCGGTTTTTAGGGCCACATCGTAGCCTGGAAACACAGTGAGACCGAGGCTGTTTTGAAATAGGTTGGCTCGTAACCCACTATCCGAAAGAATTTTATTTACCATTCGTGGGTATTGCTGATCAATCACTTTTTCCGCTTTATCATGATAACTTTCCAAAACATTACCCTTATTGTCCAACACCTCCAAAATAGAGGTTTGGTCGTGACGGACCCCATCCTGAGAAAGGGTAGAGTAAACATTTACCAGATCTATAAGTTTCACCTCACCGCCACCCAAAACAAGAGATAGTCCGTAACGCCAAACATCGTTCAATGTTGTAATACCAAATTTATGAACGTTTGCAAGAAAATCTTTTATTCCAACTAAATACAAAGTTTTAACCGCCGAAATATTTATTGATTGAGCTAAAGATTGTTCCATTGAAACTGGTCCAAGAAAAGGATCGAAATCCTGGGGGTGGAAACACTCGTCATCTTTCATTTCGTTGTAATCAGGAATAGGGGGGCATTTGGGATCGTTCGGAAGAAACTCGGTCGGCACATCGAAAAGAATCGTCTGGGGCGGATAACCCTTCTCAAAAGCAGTCATATAAGCAAAAGGCTTCAGGGCCGAGCCGGGTTGCCGCAGTCCCTGGACGGCCACATTAAAATTCCCGCCATTCGCTATGTCAAAGTAGTCTTTAGACCCCACCAGAGCCAGGATTTGGCCTGTTTTGGGGTCTTGGGCCACCAAACTGGCGTTCTTTCCGCCATAAAGCAATTCATTTCGGCTAGCGCCCTCTTCAACCACTTTTTCTCCAATCTCCTGCATCGGCCAATCTAAAGTTGTTATGACTTTAAGACCGCCATTCATCACTATATCTTCGCCATATTTATTCACCAAATATTCCTTAACCATAAGCGAGAAATGCGGAGCCTTAATGGAACCCAAAGAAGGCGGCGCGAATTTTATCTTTTCTTTTTTCGCTTCATCCCGCTGTTTCTCCGTGATTTTCCCGAGTTCGGCCATTCGGTTTAAAACACCGTTTTTTCTGGCCAAAACCTCGTCCAGATGACTCCCCCAAGGAGAGTAGTAGCTCGGCGCCTTAGTTAGCCCCGCCAAAAGCGCTGACTCGGCCAAGTCGATGTCATTGGCTGATTTTGAAAAAAATGTTTGGCTGGCGGCCTCCACTCCGTAGGCGTTGGAACCGTAGGGAATTTGATTGAGATAAAGATTTAATATCTCGTCTTTGGAATATCTGGATTCCATTTGGATTGCAAGCACCAACTCCTTCAATTTCCTGGTTATTGTTTTTTCGGACGACAGAAAAACGTTTTTGGCGAGTTGTTGGGTGATGGTCGAGCCTCCTTGGCTGAAACTCAAATTTTTTATATCCACCCACAAGGCTCTCAATATTCCGCGCCAATCGAAAGCTGGCCGGTTGTAAAAATCGTCGTCCTCGGTCGCGATAGTCGCTTCTTTCAGGGTTTCCGGAATTTCTCCGAAAGGAATAATGGTCCTTTTTTCCTCCCCATGGATTTCATAAAGAACCACTTCGCCCGTCCGGTCGTAAAGTTTCGTGGATTGGCTGACTTGGCGGGTTTCGAATTGGTCCGGCGATGGAAGGTCGCGGACGATTACAACCGCGTAAATAACGCCCACAGCGGCAAGGCTGACTGCCGCAATAGAGCTTAAGAGAAGCGCGGAAATCAAAAAACGCTTCCGCCGTATTTTTCCGGATTTTATTTTTTTCATCTCAACCGTTTAATTTTGCGCGTTTGAATGCGCAGAGAAAGAAAGAAAACGTCCTTGGTTAAAAAATCTCTTCTTCGCCGGGCGTTTCTATCAAGTCGTCATCCGTACCGAAGCCGTCGTTTTCGTCTCCGCTCGGAGCGGGCGACTGAACTCCTTCTTCTTCCGTCTCCTCCTCTTCGTCGGAAAGGTTCAACGCGCGCGGTTCTAGCTCTATGATAACCATTTTTTTTTCGTATAAGCGACCTTTTTAATTAAAAATTAATTGATTGGGGATAGTATAGGAGATAGTTTTTAAATGTCAACCAGGTAGTAGAAGTTCGGCTTCCGCCTTAGGCGGCGTTGCGAAGCGGCCGAACTTTCACTACCTGGTCAACCCTCAATTTTGCGCGGTTGAGGCGGCAATGGCCGTAGCCAGAGCGTCCGTTTCGTCGTCCAAAAGACCGGCTATTTTCATCTTAAGGAACAAACCCACCATTTTGGCGACAGCTTTTTTGTCGGCCCGCCCATCGCCCGTGACCGCCAGTTTTATCAAGGAAGGGGATAATTCAACAAGTTTCAATTTATAGGCGGCCGACACTTTCACGATTATTCCTCGGGCCTGGGCGACAAAAACCCCTGTTTTCTTGTTCTTATTCATGAATATTTTCTCCAAACCGACCAGATCCGGCTTGGTTTTTTTTATCAATTTTTCCATATCTTTCTCCAAAGCCAAAAGCTGGTTTCCAAGACTTGTTTCGGCGGGTATTTTAAAAATGCCGCTCTCGATTCGGATAAAATCCTGCCCATCTTTCTTTATTAGTCCGTAGCCGGCCCGGACGTTTCCCGGATCGATACCCAAAATAATCATCAGGTTTTTATAACCGGCAAGATGACGAAAAACGTCGTTCCTCGGCCGGATTGGGAAATAACCGATATTTTTCCGCCCTGGCCTTCAATAATATTCTTTGTTATATAAAGTCCCAAACCACTTCCGTTCGGTTCCATTTGGACTACATTTGTTCCGCGATAGAATTTCTGGAAGAGTTTTTTCATTTCTTCTTCCGGTATACCCACCCCGGTGTCTTTTATGGTAAGTTTCGCGGAATCACTACCCGGCTCGTTTTCCAGTAAAATATCCACCTCCCCGTTTTTAACATTGTATTTCATCGCATTGTCCAGAATATTGGCGAGAGCGATACCCATAAGTTCTTTATCAATACGGACACGGAATGTCCGGCTTCCCGGCGAGAAAACGATTTTTATCCCATATTCTTTAGCCGCAAGCTCGGACTCCTTCATTATTTTTCCTACAAATTCGGCCAAATCCGTTTCTTCGAAGTTGAAACCAAACCGACCCTCCTCGATGCGGGCGGCATTCAATAAATCATTCACGATTTTAAGCGAGCGCTCGGTGAGTTGCCAACCTTCTTTGGCCAAATTGGCTATCTCCGCCATATCCGGCTTTTCGCTCCCCAATATCTTATTCAAGCTTTCGAACGACCAATTGATGGCCGTAAGCGGCGTGCGGAGTTGATGAGCCGCCACGGAAATAAATTCGGACTTCGATTCCAAGACACCTTTTTCCCGGGTCATATCCGTCACGAGCTTCATAAACGCGACTACCTCATTCTTGTCGTTTATAACCCTATTTAAGACCGTCCGAAGTTCCGTGCGGGGTTCCTCGAGGGTTATATCTATTATCTGGGGCCAGCTGTTCGCTAAAATCGTCGCCATGGACGGGGCAAGCGACGGGAAGATTATTTGGGTCAACGTCCGCAGGCGGGGATTGTTTATCAGGCTCGGCTCAATGGCTTTTCCGAGCGCCTCCTCGGTCGATATTCCCGCAATTTTCAAAGCCGCGTTGTTCATGCTTAAAATGATGAAATTGGTGTCGTAAACTATCACTCCATCGCGGATATTTCCCATTATCGTCTCCAGCTCATAATCCTTCATCCGGTCCGGTGGTTCGCTATTTTTTTTGAAGATTGAGAATAGATTAAACATTTTCGTATTTCCCCATATTTCCCCAGTTTTTGCCGGTCTTAGCCTCCACCTTGAGCGGCAAAGCCAGGGATTGCCCGAACAAGGGATAAATTTTCTCCATCAAATCCTTGAAGAGCGGAACGGTTTCTATCAGAATATCATCCCGCACCTCGAACAACAATTCATCGTGAATGGTGAGAATGAGCCGGACCTTGTCCTCAAACCATTTTTTGTTTTTCATCAGTTCGAATGATTTTATCATCGCCGTTTTCAGGATGTCCGCATTCAGGCTTTGAAGCGGCATATTGACCGCCGCCCGTTCTATTTCCCCCATAACCTTGGGATGCCGGGCATCCGTCCAAAAATACCTCCGCCGCCCGTTCAGGTTTTCCACATATCCCCGAGCCTTGGCTTCCGTTTTTATTTTTTCCTGCCATTTTTTTATTTTCGGGAATTCGCGATAATAGCCGTCGATGAATTTTTTCGCTTCGATAAAGCTCACGCCCGCCGATTGGGCGAAGGCCCGCGGGCCCATGCCATAGACGACGCCGAAGTTCAAGGTTTTTCCAAGACGCCTTTCCGATTGGGTGATTTTATCGAAGGGGATTTTAAGGACGCGCGAGGCCGTCAGAGAGTGAATGTCTTGGTTTTTTTCGAAAGCGGAGAGCAAACCCTCTTCCATTGTCATATGGGCCAGAAGCCGCAGTTCCAGCTGGGCATAGTCGAAGGAGGCGAATGTAAATCCCGGGCTGGCGACGAAAGCTTCGCGCAGTTCCTTGGACCAGCTCGATTCCTGGGGCACATTCTGAAGATTGGGTTTTTCGGAAGCCAGTCGGCCGGTCGCCGCGCCGGTCTGGATAAAAGTCGTTCTTACTCGCCCATCTTTTTCTTTGGCTTGGAGCAGAGGCTCGACGTAGGTGGAATTTATTTTGAAAGTTTCCCGGTATTCCAAAATCTCCGGAATTATCGGGTGAGCGTCTTTGAGTGATAGAAGCACCTCTTCCGAAGTGGAGCGGCGCCCCGTCGGGGTCTTTTTGTTTTTGGCCGGTTTTATTTTGAGCTTGTCAAAAATTATTTCCGCCAACTGTTGGGAAGAATTTATGTTGAATATTTCACCCGCCGCCTTGTGGATTTTTTCGGTGAGCAGGTTTATTTTCCTGGCCATTTTTTTGCCGAGCGCCGCAAGCCTTTCCCCATCAACCGAGATGCCCCATGTTTCCATCCAGGCTAGAACCGGAACCAGCGGCATTTCGATTTTGTGGAAAATATTTTCCAAGCCGTTCTTTTTCAAATCCTTTTCCATGGCGGAGAAAAGCCCCTCCGCGCCGTCTTTTGAAAACCTTTCCATAATTGCCGCGGGCCCGAAATCCGTCTCGTCGGAATTTAAAACCCAAGCGGCGACTCCCAGGTCGAATATTTTTTTGGGAAGATTTTTTCTCTCCCTTATCAATTTTTTTATGACCGGTTTCCAGCTCCACGCCACATCGAAATCCCCGAATTTGTGCGTTTCATTTTTTTTCTCCGGCTCGAAGGCGAACAATCCCTGGTTCAGAGGTTTGGGTTGTTTTTCTTTTTCCTCGCCCCCGTTCAATCGGCGGACAAGACTCTCGAATCCCAAGGACTCGAAGTACGGCGGAAGGACACCCTTATCGAATCCCGAATAGGTGATACTTTTCAATTCCACTTCGATAGGCGCGCCGCAATTTATAGTGGCGAGTTTTTTGGAAAAAAGCGCCTCTTTTTCGAAGGGCCGGATTTTTTTCGCGGCCGGGTCGTCTTTCGCCATTTTTTTAAAGAGATTTTCCAGGTGGCCATATTTTTTAAGGAACTCTTCGGCGGTTTTGGGTCCAATGCCCCTTACGCCAGGAATATTGTCCGAGGCGTCTCCCACTAAGCCTTTATAATCGGTCATTTGGTTCGGGTTCAGGCCATATCTCTCAATAACCGCCTTTTCGTCGTAAAGCTGGGTTTCGCTTACCCCTTTTTTCAGTATCTGGACGACAATATGTCCCTGGTCCACCAATTGGAGAGTGTCCAAATCTCCGGTCAAAACGACTATTTGAAGATCGCGTTCTTTTTCAAATTTTTTTGCGAAGGTGCCGATTATATCGTCCGCTTCGTAACCGGGCTTTTCGAAAAATTTCACGCCGAATTTTTCGAAGAGATTATGAGCTTCGATAATCTGGCTTATGAGCTCGTCGGGCGCCTTGGGGCGGTGGGCTTTGTATTCTTTGAACATTTCTTTCCGGAAAGTGGGTTCGGGCCGGTCGAAGGCCGCGATGATGAAATCCGGTTTCAGGTCTCCGCCCAGAGTTTTAATCAAAATGCTCGCGAGGCCGTAAAGCGCGCCCGTGGGCCGTCCGCCTTTGGCCGTCAGCGGCGGAAGTGCATGGAACGCCCGATGAATCAGGGAGTTGGCGTCGATGAGTAAAAGTTTTCTCATTTGAAAATTATTATCCGCTCATTTTCTTTTTCTCCGTGGCGGAATTCCAACCACTTGGTTTTTTTAGGGAGGGCTTTTTTTATCTTCTCCGGCCACTCGACGAGCACGACGGATTTCGGCAATGAAGTAATTTCCTCAAAATCAAGATGTTTCAGCTCCGAAAGTTTTTTGATTCGATAGGCGTCCATATGAAAAAAATGCGCACGGGATTTTTTTCTGAGCAGGTAATGGCGGAAGATTACGAAAGTCGGGCTCATAATTCTGTTTTTTATTCCCAACCCTCGGGCGAAACCCTGGATAAAAGTGGTCTTACCTGAACCCAGATTTCCCCTCAATCCGACAATGATTGGTTGGGAGAATTTTTCTTTCAGGATTTTTTTGGCGAAATTAAAACCCAGTTTTTTTGTTTTAGAGGGGGAGTTGCTTTTCATTGCGCGGGATTTTGAGATGGTCATAGGCTAAAGGAGTCGCGATGCGTCCGAGGGGCGAGCGATGAATAAGGCCGAGCTTCATAAGAAACGGTTCAAAAACCCCTTCAACCGTTTCCATCTCCTCGTTCAGGGCCGCCGCAATGGTTTTCAAACCCACCGGCCCGCCCGAGAATTTTTTGATGATTATCCCCAAGAGTTCCCGATCGGTCTCTTCAAGGCCCAATTCGTCCACGTCGAGCATATCGAGCGTCTTTTGAACCGCCTCCTCGTCGATATTCCTGTTTTTATAGACCTGGGCATAGTCGCGGGCGCGCTTCAGGAGGCGGTTGGCTGTTCTCGGCGTGAAGCGCGAGGCCTGGGCGAGCTTCGTGATAGCTCCCCTAGTTATTTTCACGCCCAATATCTCGGCCGAACGCCCGACAATTTTTTCGATATCCTCGGGCCGGTAGTAATCCAAACGAAAAATGGCGCCGAAACGCGAGCGGAGAGGGGCGGAAAGCGGATTGATACGCGTCGTCGCGCCGATTACCGTGAAGGGCGGCAAATCCAAGCTGAAGGTTTTGGCCGACGGACCCTTGCCCACGATAAGATGGAGCTTCCGACTTTCGAGCGCCGGATACAATATCTCCTCGATCATCTTATTTACGCGGTGAATTTCGTCGATGAAAAGTATTTCGTTCGGCTCGAGATTCGAGAGTATTGCGGCGATGTCGCCGGCCTTCTCGAGCGCGGGGCCGGAAGTGGAACGCACGTTCGCGTTCATCTCTTTGCCGACGAGATAAGCGAGTGTTGTTTTTCCGAGGCCGGCTTGGCCATAAAATAAAAGATGGTCGGTCGTTTCCCCGCGTCCCTTTGCCGCGTCGATAATGAGGCGCAGGTTTGCTTTCACTTTTTCCTGGCCGACATAATCTTCCCAACGGTTCGGGCGGAGCAGAAGTTCCAAATTCACGTCCTCACCCGCAGTTTTCTTCGTTTCTTTTTCCATTTGGCGATTTGCTCCTATTTTACCATTGATTTATCTTCTTTCCGAGAGGTATTGACCCCCACCTATATAGATGTGGGGGTTGACTTTTAAAATCGTTTGTGATAACATGTCTTTATAATCTTGATTAGAGACCTGTGGGCAACGAGAGTTTTCCTAGCCCCGGATCACTTGGTTTCGGCTGGGTGACTCCTCGGAAAAATCTTAAACGCCTTTGCAATCTGGCAACCTGCCCACAGATCTTTGCTCGGGATTTTTTTATTCCCAAATAATCGGCCCCGTGAGCCGCTCCACTTCTTCGAGGCTTGTGATGCCTTTCAGGATTTTAAGGACGCCATCTTCCTGCATTGTGACCATACCCTGTTTCTTCGCCAATTCTTTTAATTCGATTTCGGTCGGGTTTTTGTAGATTGCCGTTTCAATGGCTTCGTCTGCCTGGAGCAGTTCAAATATCGAAGTGCGGCCTTTGTAACCCAGCCGGCCGCATTTGTCACAGCCTTTCGCTTCATATATATCGAATTCGGAATACCCGCTCTTATCTACTCGGCTGGGGAGGCCGGAAACGAATTTTTTTATCTTCTCAGCGGTTTTCCCATCGATTTCTTTTTTTATCTTGCAGTCCGGGCAGAGCTTGCGCACCAGTCTTTGGCCGATAACGAGGCTCAAAGATGGTCCCAATATATTCGTCTGAATTCCCAAATCCAGGAGTCTCGGAATGGCGCCTACCGCGTCGTTGGTGTGAAGCGTCGAGAAGACGATATGGCCGGTCAGGGATGCATTCAGAGCAATTTCGGCCGTTTCTTTGTCGCGGATTTCACCAACCAGAATTATGTTAGGGTCCTGTCTTAATATAGAGTGAAGGCCAGAAGCGAAAGTGTAATTAGCATCCAAATCTACTTGGGTTTGAGAGATGCCCGACAGATGGTATTCAATCGGATCTTCGACGGTGATTATTTTTATCTCCGGCCGGGAAACCTTCCTTAAAAAGGCGTAAAGAGTCGTCGTCTTGCCCGAGCCCGTGGGCCCCGTGTTCAAAATCAATCCGTTCGGTTTTTTTATTTCCGCCTCCGCGATCGCAAGGTCGTCCGCGCGCCAGCCCAAATCTTCCAGATTTACTTTAAGCGATTGCGGGTCGAGTAGCCGCAAAACCGCCGTCTCGCCGTATTCGGACGGAATGAGCGATGTGCGGATTTCTATCGAGCGGTCTTTGAGGGCGATGGTGAAGCGGCCGTCCTGGGGCTCGTCCTGAACATTAAGCTTTAGATTGGAAAGAAGTTTTATCCGGGTAATAATGGATTTGTAAATATCTTTTCCCAATTCCGAAAACACGGTATGGAGCAAGCCGTCTATCCGCAGGCGCAAATCACCGGCCTTAACGTTCGGTTCCAGGTGGATGTCGGAGGCGCCCAAAGTGAGCGCGCCGCTCAGAATAATTTCCAGTATCTGGGAAGTATACGGGCTTTTGAATTCCTGGATTTGTTTTGTAAGATCCTCCAGGCTTTTTATTTCGTTCTGTAATTCGTGGAGTCTCGCTTCATTTATGTTCACGCTTCCGCTGATATCTTTCTGGACCGTAACATATTGGTAATGGTCCCAGGCGTGTTTGAGACCCGTAAGCGAACTTACCACCACCTTTACTTCGCGGGTTTTTTTCAAATCCTCGATTATTTTTTTTGCTTTGGCGTTCTCGGGATCGAAGACCGCCATAATCAATTTCTTTTTTATGATTTGGAGGGGAGCGAGCCGGGCGGCTTTCGCCTCTTCTTCCGGAATGAGCTCCATCGCCTTTATTTCGGTGGGAACAGTGGCGGAGATAAGGTCCAGATAGTCCAAGCCGTGCTTTTGAGCGCGTCTTTGGGCATCCTTTTCCTCGGCTTCGCGCCTTTGTTTTTGAAGTTGGTTGTCCAGGCTCTTGGTTTGAAACATTAAGCTAATTCTAGCTTATTTGCCCTCCGGTTTCATTGGGTTGACATTTACTATTTTTATAGTATAATTATACCAGTTAACTAAACAATTATTAATAAGGAGACCTCGCAATGAAAAAGTCATTCTTTTTTCTAACCCTCCTTTCTTGGTTTTTTTTGGAGGGATGCTACACGGTGGTAGATATTGATTCATCCAGTGGCTATAACAATATTAATCGTTCCGGCCCCGGGGTGAATATCGAATTTTCCGGAGGAGCAAAAACAATTGCCAATCTCTTGGGAATTGGCCACAAATCAAATTTGTTTTTGGCTAATAATACTTCATATTATATTACCGTCTGCGTACTGGATGAGATTTTTGATATTAATCCAAATTCGGCAATTTTTGATTTCTGGAATATTGAATTTTATTATTCCAGTCTTCCGATTGTTGTCTATGTCTTTTCCGACGAAAATCGGAAACGATTGGTAAAAATAGAGAACGGCATTTTTCCTATCGGCAAATCGGAAAACGCCTTCTGGGAATTGGACAAAGACTGTCGGCTCAAAAAACTTCAATCTTCCATTAAGCTAAATTTCAGCAGGGCGAGGAAAATTAATGTTCCGACAATCAAAAACGAATCGACGACCTTGGTTCAGTTCATTAATACCAAGGCCTCTGAAGTTGCAATATCGGAAGCCGGCCCAATGAGGTGTGATTTGGCAAGATCGGGATTTTCGAGGGAAAACTATACTTTCGTGAAAAACCGAAAAGGGAAGATTGGACGCTTCGGTTATCTATCTTTCAGCGTTTATCCTTCCGACCGTGACCAATTTCAAAGGGTGATGTATTGGATAGAGGGGATAAAAGAACCGATAATAATCGACATCCAGTCGAATCTGGATCGCGGACCGAGAGTGATCCAGTTTGTTATTAAATAATTTCATGCATGTGCCGCGACCAAGTAATTTGGACGCGGTATTTTTTTCATTTACAATACTGAAATGCCTGAGCTTCCCGAGGTTCATACGACCGCTACCTATCTGAATAAGGCAGTGAAAAACAGAATTATCAAGGATGTTTGGACCGATTGGCCCAAATACTTCCGCGCGCCCAAAGGGAAGATCCGCCAGTCGGCGGAAAGTTTCAAAAAGAAAATCCTCGGAAGAAAAATTCTCTCCGTCGGCAGAAAAGGGAAAAACATTCTTTTTCGCCTTTCGGGCGGATATACGATGCTCGCACACCAGAAGATGACCGGCCATTTCCTGGTCGGGCGCTGGCATAAAAATGGAAAGTTTAAATCTCAAAATAAAAAATTAAATAATGTTTGGCTTGGGCAAAAATGGGTGCCGGTGGATCATAAAGGCCCCTTGGGTGATGACCGTAATCGCTTCATCCGCCTGATATTTTTTCTCTCCGGCGGAGAAATGCTCGCGCTTTCGGATTTACGCCATTTCGCCAAAATAATATTGGGCAAGGATGAGGAGATTCTGAATCTTCCCGAGCTCCAGGAGCTGGGTCCGGAGCCGATTGATACTAAACTCACTTCGGAAAAATTCGCCGGAATATTCGAATTTTTGAATAGAAGAAAGATTAATATAAAACAGGCGCTTTTAAGCCAGGAGTTCGTAAGCGGGGCGGGAAATATTTATGCGGATGAATCCCTTTGGCAGGCAAAAATCCACCCGTTGCGTTTGGCGGGAAAGCTTAATAGAGCCGAACTTTCGAGGCTGTATAAGGCTCTTCGGTTGGTGTTGAAAAGAGCCATTAAATCCCGCGGCTCCTCGGTGGACGACTATCGCGATCCCTCCGGCCGGGCCGGAGTTTATCAGAATGCCCATGAGGTTTATCATAAGGAAGGTAAGCTGTGCTCGAGGTGCGGGATGAAAATAAAGAGAATCAAAATCGGCCAGCGTTCGACCCATTTCTGCCCCCACTGCCAAAAATAAAATGATCTATTTTCTCTACGGGCCGGACTCGTACCGGCGAAACCAAAAATTGAAATCTTCGCTCGACGGCTATCGGAAGAAATATCCGACTGGCGACATTATGGCCGTCGATTTGGAAGAAAATCCGGACGACTGGACGAAGGCCCGCGACTTCCTGAATCAGCCGTCCATGTTCGTGGATTCCAAGGTGCTGATTGTGAAAGAAAGCGGGGATGTTCCGGAGAAGGAAGAAAAAAATTGGATAAAGGTCCTGAAGTCGGAATTGGAAACCGCCCATACGTTCATCTTCGTATCGAACGCGAAGAAACCCCTAAAAGCTTTCGAGTTCCTCCTGAAGCCGCCGGCGAAGAGCGATTTCTTCGGAGAACTGGATGGAGGGTTATTGGAAGCGTTCGTGAAAAAAGAAGCCGCGACGCGCGGACTGGAATTTGAAAAAAGCGCCTGGGATTTTCTCCTTAATTGCCTTTCCTCCGTTGCCGAACGGAGCTGGGTGGCCGTCGCGGAGCTCGAAAAAATATCTTTGTCCGGATTTTCCCAACCGATAAAATCGAGCGACCTCAAAAAAATAATCAGTCCGGTTCTCGACGACCAGGTTTTCGAAGTCGCGAGAAAAATCTCGTGGTCCCGGAGCTGGGCGGAGAAGCTGGGATTACTGGAAAGCCTTTTCCTTCAGAAAAAAGAAGCGGCCTATATCTTCAATTCCCTGGCCTATATCGCGAAAGGCAAGGATATCGTCCGGATGGCGGACTACGACGTCGCGGTGAAGAGCGGTAATCTGGAGTATGAGGAGGCACTCCTCGATTTCGTTCTTAGTGCTTAGCGGTTATTTCTTAGGTAACTTCTTCGAAAGGCGGGATTTAAGGCGGTCGGCTTTATTTGGCTTAATGAAGCCGACCTTTTTCATTTTATCGAGCGTCTTATAGACCTCGGGGAGGTATTTGGCGGCCTCCGCGGTTTTGCCGGCCGCAATCATTTTCCTGAATTTTTTGAGGGTGTCTCCCATCTTCTTTTTGCGGTCCAGGTTCATTATGTGGCGTCGTCCGCTCTGGCGCAGGGCTTTTTTGGCTGAACTTGTGATTGGCATTGTAGGTTCACCAGGTAGTGAAAATGCGATTGTATATCGTAGTTAAATCACAAGCCCGGTATTTTAATTTTTTGACTTTTATGGTGTAGTTTGCGATCCAATATCGGTTAATCGCATTTCTACTACCTGGCTTATATTATATTTTCCTAACTTCGTTGTCAAAGAGAGGATGCGAGAATAGGATTTTGTATCCGGCAGGCCGCGAAGTATAATGAATCGAATGATTCACACTTTGGAAGGGAAATTGGTTGAGAAGAACGATAACTATCTGATAGTGAATGTGCACGGCGTGGGCTTCAAGGTTTTTACAAACGAACGCACCTCGGCGGCCGCGCCCGCGGGCGGGGAGGCGAAATTATTCACTCATTTATATGTCCGCGAAGACAAAATCGAGCTTTATGGTTTTTTGGAGGAGGGGGCGCTCAAACTTTTTGAGCTTTTGATTTCCGTTTCCGGTATCGGGCCGAAGAGCGCGCTTTCGATATTGGATATCGATGCGGCTGAAAATATCATTGCGGCGATTGCGGGGAAGCGCCCCGATATTCTGACGCGCGCTTCGGGCGTGGGCTTGAAGACCGCCGAACGGGTGATATTGGAGCTCCAGAGCCGCATCAAACTGCCGAGCGGCAATAAGAGCGAAAAAATCACCGCGCGGATGGATGTGAATCAAGAGGTGGAAGAGGCGCTCGTGGGTCTGGGATATAGCCGAATAGAAGTGCGCCGGATAACTTCGGAAGTCGGACCGGAATTCAAAACCCTGGAAGACAGGCTTCGCCAGGCTTTGAAAATCATGGGCCGCCGATGAGTTTTTTATACTCCGCATATCACTGGCTTTGGGCTTGGGCGGGGAGCGTTTTTTTCGGCCATCCGAGCCGGAAACTTTTCGTCATCGGCGTCACAGGCACGAAGGGCAAGTCCACGGCGCTGGAATTTTTGGGCGCGATACTCGAATCAGCCGGAAAGAAAGTCGCGCTTTCTTCGACGGTCTATCGGAAAATTTCGGGCAAGACCGAACGGAATTTCTCCGGCAATTCCATGCCCGGGAGATTTTTCCTGCAGGCTTTTCTGCGAAAGGCCGCAAACGCCGGAGCGGAATTCGCCCTGCTCGAAGTGACCTCTCAGGGCGTCGTCCAGCACCGCCATGAATTCATCGACTGGGATGCGGCCGTTTTCACCAATCTCGCGCCGGAGCACATCGAGTCGCACGGTTCATTCGAAAATTATCGGGCGGCCAAAGTATCGTTCTTTGAATATCTCGCCCGGTCGCGGAAGCCGAACAAATTTTTCTTCGTGAACGGAAACGATCCGAATGCGCGGTATTTTATGGAAGCGGCCGCCATTCCCGGAGGAAATCTTTACCAGTATAAAAAAGAAAAGTTTTTGGAAGAATGTTTGAAACATAAATTGGATTTAACCTCGCGGGAAAAGTGCGTGAAGGCCAATGAGTGGCTCGCGAGCGATTTTAATCTGGACACAGCGGCAGCGGGATTCGCTTTCTCCGAGTCGCAAAAAATTCCCTGGCCGGTTTTTCAAAAAGCCCTGCTGGGCTTCAAGGGTCTTGCGGGGCGGATGGAATTCATTCAAAAAGAGCCGTTTGCCGCGATAGTGGACGGAGCGCATACACCGGACTCGCTCGAAAAAGCCTACGAGAACGCGCGGCCCGAAATCGTTTTCGGAAAAACCAGCGGGAAGATGATTTGTATCCTGGGTTCGGCCGGCGGCGGGCGCGATATTTGGAAGCGTCCCGCGATGGGTAAAATCGCGGCTAACTGGTGCGACGTCATAATCCTCTCGAACGAAGACCCTTATGACGAGAACCCGGATGAAATTCTGGAGCAGATAAAATACGGGATAGACGAAGCAGAAAACGGTAAAGCGAAGCCGGAAAACGTTATGAAGATTCTCGATCGGCGAGAGGCAATCGCAAAAGCGGTGAGTCTGGCCGAAAAAGGCGACGTGATAATCGCGACCGGCAAGGGGAGCGAAGTGTCCATTCATATCGCCAAAGGGAAAGCCGTTCCTTGGAACGAGAAGGAAGCGTTTAAAGAAGTTTTGGGGTTATAATATACGGGTATGAAATTAACTTTCTGCGGTGGAGCGGGCGCAGTGACGGGAGCCAGTTATTTACTGGAATCGGGCGGCGTGAAAATTCTCGTGGATTGCGGATTGTATCAGGGTAATAGTTACACCGAAGACCAAAACTTCCAGCCGTTTCCGTTCGATCCGAAAGAAATCTCGGCCGTCTTCGTTACGCACGCCCACATCGACCATATCGGCCGCTTGCCCCAGCTCGTGAAGCGGGGATTCAAGGGGATTATTTATTCCGCTCCGCCGACCAAGGATTTCGCTGAATTCCTACTTTTGGATTCCGAGCACCTCCTGAAAGAAGAGGCGGAAAAAAGGAAGTTGCCTCCGCTTTACGAAACCGCCGACATTATTAAGACAATGGATTTCTGGCAGAAGCGAAAGTACCACGAAATCATAAATGTGGATAATTTCACGGTTGAATTATACAATGCGGGCCATATTCTCGGTTCCTCCTCCGTTTTCGTGAAAGTGCAGGAAGACGGAAAAGAAAAAAAGATAGTTTTTTCCGGCGACCTGGGCAATATTCCTTCCCCTTTCATTAATGGAACGGAGTATGTTGAAGAAACCGATTATGCACTCATTGAATCCGCCTACGGCGACCGGGTCCACGAGCTTTTGGATCAAAGAAAAGAATTGGTGGAAGATATAATCGAGGAAACCGTGAAGGCGCGCGGCGTTCTGATGATTCCGGCTTTTGCGATGGAGCGGACGCAGGAAATGATTTTCGAGATGAACGAGCTTGTCGAGAACGGCCGCATTCCGAAGATTCCCGTTTTCATCGACAGTCCTTTGGCTATCAAGCTCACAGCCGTTTACCAGAAATATTCCGAAGATCCGCTTTATTTCAATCCTGAAGCCATGAAGCTTGTGAAGAGTGGAGACGCGATATTCAATTTTCCGGGCCTGCGGATGACGCTCTCGACCGAACAATCGAAAGAAATCAACGATATGCCACCGCCCAAAATCATCATTGCCGGAGCGGGCATGTCGAACGGCGGGCGCATCCTTCATCACGAAATGCGCTATCTGTCCGACCCGAAAAGTACTCTCCTTATTGTCGGTTATCAGGCCCAAGGTTCGCTTGGCCGAAGAATTCTCGAAGGCGCAAAACTCGTGAAAATTTTCGGCGAAGAAATTCCCGTGAACTGCAAAGTGCGGCAGGTGAGCGGATATTCGGCCCATGCTGACCAGCCCCAGCTTTTGAAGTGGGTGGAAAAAATGCGCGCAAATGTTAAGAAGGTATATGTCGTGCAAGGCGATGCCGGTTCGGCGGAAACTTTGGCCCAAAAAATCCAAGACGAATTGGTTGTGAAAACGGAAGTCCCAAAGTATGGCGAAACTGTGGTATTATAAGATTATGCCAAAAAAAATTGTTGCCGCGAATGGCAATCATAATCACATTCACAAACTGAAATATAAAATCTGCGTTTCGGGCGCAGCCGAAACCGGCCATTGTTCCAAAGATGCGATCGAAAAAGCGGAACAAATGGGTCAGGAAATCGCGAAACGCGGGCTCGTGCTCGTGACGGGCGCGACTATCGGTATTCCATACTGGGCGGCTAAGGGCGCGAAGGAAGCGGGTGGGACGGTTATCGGTCTTTCACCGGCAGCTTCCAAGGTGGCTCACATTAAAAGCTACCACTTGCCGATCGATTACCACGATCTCATTATTTATACCGGCTTCGATTATGCCGGCCGGAATCTCCTGCTTACCCGCGCGGCGGACGCCATTATCACTATCTGCGGACGGATGGGCACTTTGAACGAATTCACTATCGGCTTCGAGGATCATAAGCCGAACGGAGTGCTCGAAGGTTCGGGCGGAATGGCGGATATGATTCGCGAAATTTTGGAGAAATCCCATCGGGGCTGGGGGAAGGTGGTCTTCTCGCGCGACCCGGCGGATTTGCTGGATAAGGTTTTGGATATTATCGAAGCCGACGAAGAGAAAGAAGGCATCAAAGGTCGGATACTATAAACGATATTTAAATATTTAAAAATAAAAAACCATGGGATTATTTTCATTTTTATTCGGTTCTAAGAAAAACGACGCTTCCAAAGAAATGCGGATGCCGCCTTCAACCAAGAAAATCGGGGATGTGACCCACTATTACGGCGGCCTCGGCGTCGCCATTGTGAAATTCAAAGAGCCGGTGCGGGTCGGGGACTCCGTAAAATTCTTCGGCGCAACGACGGACTTTTCCGAAAAAATCGCTTCGATGCAGTACGATCACAAGGACATCGCGGAGGCCAAAAAGGGCCAGGAGGTGGGCATTAAAGTGGTCGGCAAGGTTCGGGAAGGCGACGAAGTCTACGCCGGATAGCGGATTATGAATCGGGAATTATTTTCAGCCTCAAGTCTTTTGGCCGGGACCATTTTGGGGGCGGGGATATTTTCTTTGCCGTACGTGGTCGGCAAGCTCGGCTTTCTGCCCGGGCTTTTTTATTTTCTCGCTTTCGGCGCCGTTTACGCCGTTCTCCATCTGATGTTCGCTCGGCTCATCGTGAAAGAAGGCCCGGGCCACAACTTTCTCCGCCTTACGGAAAAATTATTTCCGCGGCCGCTCAAGATTTTCGCCGATTTCATAATAATCAGCGAAACCATTTTTACTCTTCTCGTTTATCTTATTCTCGTGCCGGCTTTCGTGAGGCTCGTTTTTCCGGCAGGTGATTTATGGATTGTGTTCGCATTCTGGGCAGTGGGCTCCGCCTTTATTTTTATGAAGCTCGATTGGCTCGGTTGGGCGGAATTTCTGGATGTCATATGCGTTCTCGCGATTATAGTCGCAATTCTTTTTTTGGGCGGCCTGCGCTTCGAAAATATTCCTCTTTTTCCTCCGGCCGGCCAATCCGCTCCGTTCGCTTGGATTTTGCCTTTCGGACCGATTTTCTTCGCTCTCTACGGTCGTTCGGCAATAACAAAAATGATAGAAATTTATGGGAAGGCAGTTTCCGTCGGTCGGGAATTCTCGCTCGGAAAGGCGATTTGGTGGGGCACATTCATTCCGGCCGCATTATACATAGCTTTTACCGCCGTCGTTTTGGCTTTTAATCCCAACGTTGGGCCGGATACTATAGGCAGCTTGAGCGGGCTCTCGCCTATTCTTTCCGCCGTGTTGGCGCTTACCGGCTTTATTACTCTCTGGACATCTTATTTTATGATTGGCTTGAATCTCAAAGATATTCTCGTTCGGGATTTGAGGTGGTCGCGGGTCTTTGCCGCTTGCGCCGTCATTATTTTCCCCATTGCGCTTTATTTGGCCGGCCTTCGGAATTTTCTGGAAGCAATCGGTATCGCGGGCGGATTTTTCCTCGCTCTCGAAGGTATTTTCATCGTTCTCATGTGGCGGAAAGTTTTTCCCGAAAATCGCTGGCGGAAATTCTCCCCGATACTTTATCTGGTTTTCCTGGCCGCGATAGCGTATCAAATCGTTAAATTTTTATGATTCGCCTCATCTTTTTTCTTTTCTTCGTTCCTTTCGGGATGAAGAAATTCCTTTTCGGTTTCCCTGCGCCCTTCGCGAATTTTTATACGATGGAATACACCTCGGCTTTTCTTTATGCGAGTGACATCCTGATTTTGGCGCTTTTCCTTTTTCTTTTATTCTCCAAACCATTTTCTTGGTATCGAGAGCAATTTGACCGGCTGAAATTACCTTTGGTTTTTCTGGGAATATTTATAGCCTTCTCCGCTCTCTCCATTTTTTCCGCCGCCTATCCGGCCTTTTCGGCCTATTCTTTTATTCGCCTCATCATTTCGATTCTTGCGGCCGTCTCCGTTCTTTTCGTAATGGTTCGAGGTATCGCGAACCTGAGGGATATCACCGCCGTTATTGCCCTCTCCGCCGTTTTCCAATCGGTCGTCGGTTTTCTGCAGTTTATTTTGGGGAAGAGCGTCGGCCTGTGGTTTTTGGGCGAGACGGCCTTCGGGCCAGGGACGCCCGGCATCGCGAAAGTCACGATTAACGGCCTCCAATTCGCCCGCGCTTACGGTACGATGCCCCACGCGAATATTCTGGCCGGCTTCCTGGTTTTGGGTTTACTCGCATTTTTCTATCTTTTTCTTTCGGAAAAAAAGCCGGTTTTAAGGATATTCCAATCGGCTGGCATCTTCATTGTTCTTACAGGACTTTTGGCTACCTTCTCGCGCTCTGGCTGGATTACCGCCGGCATTTCGGCGCTCGCGTTTATTGCCTGGGAATTTTTCGCCGATAGGGAAAATCGGCGGCGGCTTTACCGGCTCGTTCTCGTGTCTCTGGTTTCTTTGGGGGCGCTCTGCCTGATGCTGGGTTGGGCTATTTCGCCCCGGGCGCATTTTTCCGCGAGAGAAGGTCCGGTTTCCGATCGCTGGAGCTATAACAAAATCGGCCTTGAGCTTATCGTCTCCAATCCGCTCGGCGTCGGCATCGGCAACCAACTTTTCCACACCTACAGCACAAATCTTTTCGGCAAATACGACGTGAATTCGTGGGGTCAGTGGCAGCCGATTCATAATCTCTATCTGATAATGGCTTCGGAAATCGGGATACTGGGTTTGATAAGTTTTTTGGCGTTTATCGGTTTTCTCGTCTTTAAGAATTTGAATTTGTTTCGAGTTTCGAATTTAGAAATTCGAATTTCAACAATAATGCTGGCCGCATTATTGTTATTCGGCCTCTTTGACCATTTTCTCTGGGATCTTCAGCTCGGCCGCTTGATGTTGTGGGTCGTTATAGGCATACTTTTGGGAGTAGATAATATTGGAATAGATCTTCAAAAACCTTTGGTTTTTGAAGGTAAAAACCCCGTCTTGGAAGATGGGAGCGAAGCGACCGCAAGAAACCAGAAGGTGTCTTGAGTGGGGGTCGGGGTTTTTATGAGGCCCTTGTAGTTCAATGGATAGGACATCTCCCTCCGAAGGAGAAGATAGAAGTTCGATTCTTCTCGAGGGCACAAAATCAAATACCGCTCCTTGTGGGCGGTGTTTAATTTTCATGTTTTTGGAAGAATCGAACTGGGAAGGGGGTCGGGGAAACGGAAGTTTCCCCGTGGCGGAAACACTAAAACCGCTGGGTTTTAGGGAGTGAGTGCAAACGAGCGACGTTCGCTTCTTCTCGAGGGCACAAACATAAAAGTTGTATAATATAGACATGGATAAAAAACTTCTTATAGCGTTCGTGGTCGCAGTAGTGCTTCTCGCGGCGGGGTACTGGTATTGGAAAAATACCCAATCATCGATTCCTACGGCTCCCGCTCCCGAGCAGGCGAACATCAATCAAGTTGGTGATAGCGTAAAGGCCTTGAACGACAGCGCGACCCAGGGCGTTCTGCCTTCGATTGCCGTTCCGGATGCGAATCCCACAACCAAAACCAATCCCTTCTCCGGGTTGAAAACTAATCCATTCAGATAAAATGAAAACCAAATATTTTTTGAGTATCGGTGTTCTTAGTTTCGGTCTTATCGTCTCCGCGTTCTTCGCCATAAACGGAGCGTCCGCTCAAACACCGATTGCACCGGCGGTTAATCCGGCGGCGAATATTCAATATCCGATTGCGGAGCTCGGCAATTGCGCGAGTGAATCCTCCTGCCGCACCTATTGCGACGATGTCGCAAACAGCGCCGCGTGTATCTCGTTCGCCGAAAAGAATAATCTGATGTCCAAAGACGAGGTTCGGTTGGCGAAAAATTTCGAAAAATCGGGAAAGAAAGGCCCGGGCGGTTGCACCTCGAAAGATGGTTGCGAAACATATTGCAACGATTCGGCCAATATCAACGAGTGCGTCGCTTTCGCGGAACAAAATAATTTGATGTCCAAAGACCAACTTGCGGAAGCCAAGAAGGTGCAAGCGGCGATCGCAAGCGGTGTCAAACCGCCGGCTTGTGGCGGAAAACAGGCTTGCGATAAGTATTGCAGCGACTCGACACACGTTGAAGAATGTATGGCGTTCGCAAAAGCCGCCGGTTTTATGACACCGGAAGAGGCGCAAAATTCGGATAAGGTGATTGCGGCGATAAAGAAGGGCGTGAAGCCACCGGCTTGTAGGGGTAAGGAGTGCGATAAATATTGCAGCGACTCGGCGCATACCGAAGAATGTATCGCGTTTTCCGAAGCCGCCGGCATGATGACTTCGGAACAAGCCACCGTGGCGCGGAAGACGGGCGGCAAGGGTCCCGGCGGATGCGTGGGCAAGGAACAGTGCGATGCATTTTGCAATGACTCCGCGAATCAGGAAACCTGTTTCAGTTTCGGTAGGGATAACGGACTGATTCCTCCGGAACAGCTTCAAAAAATGGAAGAGGGAAAGAAACAATTCACCGGTTCACTGAACCAGGCGCCGGCTCAGGTATTGACCTGCATATCCGGCGTTGTGGGGGCAGATAGTTTGGAGAAGTTCAAGACCGGTACATTAATGCCGCCGCGGGACATAGGAGACAAGATTGGAGAATGTTTCCGCCAAGGGATGCCGCCCGGCGGTCCGGGAGAGGGAGGTAATATTCCGCCGGCCGGCCAGGGTCCCGGCGATGCAAAATCGTTCCAGCCCGGGCCGGGAAATATGAATCCCGGCGGGAAGATAATGCCCCAACAATCGGGTCCGGGCGGATGCAAAACTCCGGAGGAGTGTCAATCGTTCTGTACATCCAATCCGGATGTTTGTAAAAATTTCCAACCGAGCGGGGGACCCCAACAAGGCGAAGGTGATCAAAATCAAGATAACAGGAGAGAAATGATGCCGGGAACTCAATCCGGACAAGGACAGTCGAATCAACAAAATCAGCCCAGACAACAGCCCAATCAACCAGTCCAAAGTGGCCAAGGTGGAAGCGTGGGTCCTTGCGGTACGGGTCCGGGCACCTGTTCGGGTATAGGCCCCGATGATATAAAATCCGGTCAACCGGGACAAAACATGATGCAGCCCGGAAATTATATTCAGGGAGGGCAGGGGCAAAATCAAAATCAGTCGGGTTCATTTATGCCAAATTCGGAGCAAATGCAGCAGTTTCAAAATCAAATGCAGTCCGGCACTCAACAAGGTGGAACGCCTCCTTCGGGCAATCAGCAATTTCAGCAGCCGCAGCAGCAATTCCAGTCGCCGCCTCCGGGCGGAGGAGGAACACCACCGCCACCGAGTGGAGGTACGCCACCGTCGCCAGGCGGAGGCTCGCTTATCCAATCAGTTCAATCCTTCTTCGGATTTTAGAAAATGGAAACGCTCTGGAGTATTTTTGAGGAGCGGAAGCGGGAAGTGGAAAAAGCCAAAGACCGCTGGTTTTATTGGTTCGTCGCGAACATCATTCTCCTTTTTCTCATCGCGGTTCTCATTTTTATCGGTCTTGCGACCGGTATGGGCTTCGCCGTTTCTTCTTGGCTGGAGTTCGGTGTGGCGCTTCCGCTCGTCTATTCGGCTATCTTCTTCCATGCCCAGCATTCCAAGGCGCGGGAGTATCTGGAGGAGTACTCATTCAAAACTCTCGTGGCGCGCTCGCTCGAGGCTTCCCGGCGGATGCTGAAAGAGGATATGGGCGGGAAGGGGGCGGACGAGGCGAAGAGGTATATGGATTTTGTCGTTGGCTCGCTCAAAGACCTTTATGTGCCGCCGAGGGAGATAATCTCGAAGCATCCGGTCAAAAATGAAGATGACGTGAAGGTGGGGGTGGTGGAAAAACTTGGTGACATTTTCAAGAAATTTATACCTTAACCTCCTTTCGCTCGTCTGGCATCCCCGCTCATTGAAATAACTCAAGAAGCGATTAGTTGGCCAAGGGGGTCTATAATTTTAGTTAGATTTAACTCACATGACTCAAGAAGAAGCTCTCAATATTCTCAAAATGGGGCACAATGTTTTTCTGACCGGCCAGGCCGGGAGCGGTAAAACCTATACCCTGAACAAATACATCGAATATCTGAAAGTAAAAAATATCGGGGTGGCCGTTACGGCTTCGACCGGCGTGGCTGCCAGCCACCTGAACGGAAGGACGATCCATTCATGGTCCGGCATAAGAATTAAAGATGATATGACCGACAAGGAAGTGAGCGATCTCTCGAAAAACAAGACATTGGGCGGAAATTTCAGGAAGGCTAAGGTTTTGATTATCGATGAGATATCCATGCTCCATTCCTTCCGTCTCGATTTGGTTCAGAAGATATTGCGCATAGCCAAGGGAAACTTCGAGCCGTTTGGCGGTATGCAAGTGGTCCTATGCGGGGATTTTTTCCAGTTGCCGCCAGTTACCACGAACAGCGACGATCCGTCGGAATATTTCGCGTTCAAATCGCGTTCGTGGAATTCCATGAACATACGAGTCTGTTATCTCGAGAGCCAATATCGGAACATAGACCCCGTCTACTATGGAATATTGAACAAAATCAGGACTGATACGGTTGATCGGGAGGCCGTAGAAATTCTGAAGAGCCGTTATCAGAAATCGATCTTATACGATGAAATGACGCGGCTTTACACTCATAACGAAAATGTAGATGCGATCAATGACGTCGAGTTATCAAAACTGCCCGGAGAGCCGAAAACGTATTTCATGCAGAGTAGCGGCCTTCAAAAACTCGTAGCGGAGCTAAAGAGGAATTGTTTAGCGAAAGAAGAACTGTTTCTGAAAAAAAGAGCCGTGGTCATGTTCGTAAAGAACAATTTCGATAGGGGATACGTGAATGGCACCATCGGAGTCGTTGAAAGCTTCGATGAATATGGCAATCCGGTCGTTCGATCGAGGAATGGAAATGTTATCGTCGCTTTACCGGAAAGTTGGGGATTCGAGGAGGGTGGAAAAATCTTGGCGGAAATCAGCCAGGTGCCGCTTAAATTAGCTTGGGCGATCTCCGTTCATAAAAGCCAGGGTATAAGCTTGGATGCCGCAGAAGTCGATTTATCCAGAGCATTTGAACCAGGAATGGGATATGTGGCTCTATCGCGCATACGCACCCTGGATGGACTCCGCCTTATGGGCTTGAATGACGTTGCCTTAAAAATCAACGCCGAAGTTTTGGAATTTGATAAAGAGCTGGTCGAATTATCCGAGAAAGAGGCGCGAACAGTGCGAAGCATGTTATTGAAGGAAATAGAAGATATGCAAAACTCGTTCATAAGCAAGATTAATCCCGATTCGGTAGGAATGTCGGAGCAATCCGGTCGCGTCTAAAAAAGCTTGGTTTGATAGAATAAGTTTTTGGTATAATAAATATATGGCAGTCATCCATAAAAAATGCTGGCCGGAGATGTTCGAAAAGTTCAATTCGAGCGAACGGACCATCGATTCGCGATTGGCCGACTTTGAGCTCAAAAACGGCGATATCCTGGTTTTCGAGGAATACGACCCCGGGAGAATGGAATACACCGGCCGGGAAGCGTCGTTCGAGTGCAAAAAAGTGGAGCGTTCGGTCCGCGACCCGTTGCTTTTCTATAAGCCCGAGGACATCTCCAGATACGGATTTTGGAATATTGAGCTGGAAAAGAAAAATTAATTTATGAAGACTCAGATGAAACTTTGTCGGCGGGGGCACAAATACATGGCCGGCAGTTCCCATTGCCCGATTTGCTGGCCAGGAAAGGAGGCAAATAAAAAATTGGGAACCCTGAAGAAAAAGAGAAAAGCCAAGAAATAATCAGCTTGCCTGGTGCAGTTCCGGCTCGCCATTCGTGATTGTAACGTAGCTTGACGGTATATCCGTCCAACAGCCGGTGTTGAAGTATTTTATTCCGCCCAGAGTCCAATGGAGTGCTTTGTGCGTATGACCGCAGAAAACGTAATCCGCACTTTTTCTTTTCCCCATCTTCACGGCACCCTCCGCCACATCTTTCGAAACCCTTAACCATCCTTTGCTGACGCGCTTGATGTAGTGGCTCAAGCGCTGTTTCTTGGTATCCAGTTTTTGAATAATCTTGTACAGTGTGGCGGCCATATTGCTTATAATCCGATTTTGAATGAGGAAGTAGTCGAATTGGTGGCCATGGATGGCAAAAAAACTTCGATTATTCTCCTCCCAATAAAAATTCTGTCTTACCTCCGAGCCAATGAGGTATTTCATAACATCTACCAGAAGCTCGTCGTGATTGCCGACAATCCAGATTACCTCAACTCTCTTTTTCCGGTTAGTCAAAAGACGAATATACGAAAGAAGTTCCCAGTGTTCCCGCGAAAGGCGCTGGAAATTGAGATCGTCGAAAATGTCGCCCAAGAGGATTAAGCGCCCAAAAGAATGTTTTTTCAAGGTGGCGAGGGCCGCTTCCGGCCGGCTGACTTCGGAGCCGAGATGGATATCGGACATTATAAACGTATCCACTACCCTTCGTTTTAACATCCTTAAAATTATATAATTAATCCCGTGATCAAGATACGGAAGAATGTCAGACTCGCGCCCTTGTCCACTTTTTGCATCGGGGGGCGGGCGGAGTATTTTTGTTCGGTCGGAAAGCCTAATGAACTCGTAAAGGCCATCGGTCTCGCGAAAAAACTGAAACTGCCCTACAAGATTTTTGCCGGCGGGAGCAATGTGGTTTTTCCGGATGGAATTCTGAAAGGGCTCCTAATCCGTTTTTCCGGCGGGTGGCTTACACGGAAAGGGAATATCATCGTGGCGGATGGCGGGGTGAGTCTGGCGAGGGTTATCTCGAGTTCTATCGGCTGGGGATTGAAGGGATTGGAAACCCTGTCAGGCATTCCCGGCACATTGGGCGGAGCGGTCGCGGGAAACGCCGGCGCCTACGGCCACTCCATTTCCGAAATCGTAAGGCGAGTGGAGATCTGGGATGGCAAAGAAAAACATTGGATTCGGAAATCAAATTGCAATTTCGGCTATCGCGACAGCATTTTCAAACATAAAAATATTCTGGTTTTGCGGGCGGAGCTTATTTTCAAAAAGGGGAAGAAAAAAGAATTGAAGAAAATATCCCGAGAGATTATCAAAACAAGGGAAAAGAAATATCAGCCCGGCTTGAGATGCCCCGGCAGTTTTTTCAAAAATGTGCTGATGGAAAATATCTCCGAAAAATCTCTGGAATCAATTGATAAAAAGAAAATCATCGAAGGAAAAATTCCCGCCGGTTATCTTTTGGAGGAGGCGGGCGCGAAGGGGATGAAGCTGGGTGGGGTGAGAATCGCGAATTTCCACGGCAATTTACTTATTAATTCCGGCCGGGCCAAGGCGAAAGAGGTCAAAAAAATGGCTGCCATCCTGAAGCGGAAGGTTCATAAGAAATTTGGCATAGAGTTGGAAGAGGAGGTCAGATACTTCTGATAATTCCGCCTAATACTGTTGAAAAGTTAGAAATTATGCGGGTTAGGCACTATAACCCAGCACTACAACGAAGTTGTAGTACTGGGTATAATAAGACCAATGGCCTTAGCTTATCTAATCCAAAGATTTTTCTTCCGCGTGGTTGAATTTCTCCGCCACTGGTACATAAAAAGCTTCAAAATTTATTCGAATTTCGTCTTCGACCAGCTCCAAAAAATGGACCGGACGCTGGCTTGGCGTGTGAATGTGAGATATCTCTTTCAGCCGCTCTATAAGGACTACTCCATAATCGGCTATGTTTTGGGCTTTATTTTGAGAATTGGGCGGCTTTTGGGAATAAGTATCATTTATCTGGTTGTTTTTCTATTCGTCATTGTTGCTTATGTTATTTGGCTCATGATACCGATTGCGATAGTCTTGAGGATTTTTTATTTCTAAACAATATGATTCAAATACTATGACAGAATTCATTTTCAAAGAGCCGCGCCTTTTGATGACTGCCGCCGGGGAATTCCTGGTTCGGGTTGTTTCCTATATCTTTTTTATTTTTCTCACCATTTCTTTTTTTATGCTTTTTTCTTCCGGGTCGGATTTTTTGAGGATGATGTCTTTTCTACTCGCCCTGTTCCTGATTGACCGGGCGATAGATTTTGGCGAAGCCGACCGGAATCTTTCGGAGCTCACGGGCCGCAATCGGAACATCGCGAGTGCCATCGCGCCCGACGCCTACCAACTCTTGAGCCGCGCTTTCCGCAAATCATATCTGGTCGGGGAGGATTTCTACCTGCTTTTTCTTTCGGAGCTCATCCAAAAAAGGGACATCCGGGAAATATTAAAGCGGCTGGATATAAAGACGGAAGATCTGGCATCGAAAATCGGAGAATTTTTAACCAAAGGAAAAGGCGGAGCCAAACCTACCAAGAGTGGGAATTTAGAATTGATAAATGATTTGGCTCTTCTGGCCCATCAAAGCGCGCTCAGTGCGAATGAAAAATTCATCGAGGCACGGAATTTCCTCGCGGCGCTTGCGAATATCAACAGTCCTGACCTCAAAATGCTTTTCAGTTTCTTCAATATCAATATTGCGGATATCCAGGCCGCCTCGGTTTTCGGGCGATTCCGAAGCTTTTTCGGCCGTATGCGGATTTTGCCCGCCGTGCTGGGCGGTTTCGCCCATCGGCCCAAATTCCTGCGCCATCGTGTGATGAATCGCTCCTGGACGGCTCGGCCTACGCCGACGCTCGACCAGTTCAGTACCGATTTTACCGACCTGGCTCGGGAGGAACAGATTGGATTCCTGGTCGGCCACGAGAGCGATTATGAGAAACTCATCCAAATAATCTCCCGGCCGGGCAAACCGAATGTCATTCTTTCCGGCGAAGCCGGAGTGGGCAAGTCATCCATTATCGCCCATCTGGCGTTTAAAATGATCAAAGACGAGGTGCCGCCCGTACTGTTCGATAAGCGCCTGGTTTCCCTGGAGTTGAGCCGGCTCGTGGCGGATGCGACGGGAGATGTTTTGAGCGGCCGGCTCCAGAAAATCACCGACGAGATACTTTTGGCGGGGAATATCGTTCTTTTCATACCCAATATCCACGACCTTTTCCGGACCGCCGAGACGAAAGCTCTGAATGCAATCGACGTCATATTGCCTATCATAAGAAGCAACGGCATTCCGGTCATCGGCGAAACTTATCCCCGCGAATTCAAGCAATTCATCGAGCCGCGTTCGGATTTCCTGGAGCAGTTCGAAATCGTGAAGGTGGAAGAAATTTCCGAAGAAGAAGCCGTCCGTTATCTTACTTATGAAAGCCTGATAATGGAGAGGGAATACCGTGTTTTCATTTCCTATCGCGCCATCCGCGAAGCGGTGGTTCTGGCCCACCGGTATTTGAGGGATAAACCCTTGCCGGGGAGTGCTTCCAATCTTTTGAAGCTCGCGCTTTCGGAAACCAAAGAAACCGGCGGAAAAACTTTGGATGCGGATCTTGTGGCGGCGGTGGCCGAGAAGATGACGCGGATACCCATCCAGAAAGCGGGCAAGTCCGAAACGAAAAAACTTTTGAATTTGGAAGATATCATTCACGAAAAATTCGTGAACCAGGACGCGGCCGTGCATTCGGTGTCGCGTTCTCTTCGGGAATACCGGAGCGGCCTCACGCGTCGGGGCGGGCCCATTGCCACATTTCTTTTCGTGGGGCCGACCGGCGTCGGAAAAACGGAGCTCGCGAAGATATTGGCCAAAACCCAATTCGGCTCCAAAGAAGCGATGGAAAGATTCGATATGTCCGAATACCAGGATAAGACGAGTATTTTCCGCCTGATCGGCAATCCCGACGCTTCGCAGACGGGCACTTTGACCGATGCCGTTTTGGAAAAACCTTACGCGCTCATCCTTCTCGATGAATTCGAGAAATCCCATCCGGATGTTTTAAATTTATTTCTCCAGGTTTTCGACGACGGCCGGCTCACCGACAGCCTCGGCCGGACGGTGAGTTTCGAAAATACGATAATCATCGCGACCTCGAACGCCCACTCGGAGTTCATAAAATTGGAAACGGAAAAAGGGAGACCGAGCGAGGAGATCGCCGACGACCTCAAGAGGAAGCTCACCGACTACTTCAAGCCGGAGCTTATCAACCGTTTTTCGGATGTTATTGTTTTCCGCAATCTGAACAAGGAAGAAATTGCTTCCGTGACCGAGTTTCTGATGCGGAATTTGGCGGGACTTGCTTCCGAAACGAACGGCATTACGCTTTCTTGGGATAAGGAGACAATCAAGCAATTGGCAGAGCTGGGCTATAGTCCCGTCTTCGGCGCGCGGCCCCTGCGGCAGGCCATTGCCGATAATATCCGGAGCGTTTTGGCCGAGAAAATCCTCAAAGAGGAGATAAAACGCGGCGACAGCGTGAAGATAACCTTTGAGAAAGACAAATTCGAATTCAAAATATGATTCCCATTCCCAATTCCAATCAGGAAATATCCGCCGGCGTCATCATCTACCGCCGAACAAACGAGGGGCCGAAATTCCTCATTCTCTATAACGGCGGGCCTTATTGGAATTTTCCGAAAGGGAAGCTCGCGGAGGGGGAACGAAGCTTTCGGGCGGCGCTTCGGGAGGTTTGGGAGGAGACGGGTTTGAGCTTCCGCGACCTCAAATTCTCCGACCGTTTCAAAGTGGAAGACAAATTCACCTACTTCCGGAATAAGCAGAAAATTTGGAAGACCGTCACCTACTATCTGGCCGAGACCTCGAATCCGTACGTCCGGCTGAAGATAAAGCCCGAAAACGTTCCGGGTGAAAAACACCAGGGTTACGGCTGGTTCCTTTTTCGGGACGCGATGCGAATACTGAAAGCGCCGAATTTGAAGAATAGCCTGAAAAAAGCCTACGGTCTGATTTCGGGCAAGAGTCTTAATCGTCCTCCGGCGGCCGCCCCGAAGAAATAAAAACCCAGCCAATCCATGGATCGGCCGGGTTATTTGACGGCTTCGACGATTTTCTTGAAGACCTCCGGGTGATTCTGGGCCAGGTCCGCGAGAATTTTCCTGTCCAATTTTATATCCTTCTTTTTCAGGGCATTTATGAATTGGCTGTACTTCATTCCGTGCTCCTTGGCCGCGGCGCCGAGCTGAACCTGCCAGAGCCGGCGATAATCGCGCTTCTTTTCTTTGCGGCCCTTGAACATCCGCGAGAGCCCGTGAAGCAAAGCTTCCTTGGCCGCCCGTTCTTTGGACTTGCGGCCCCAACGATAGCCCTTTGTGAGCTTCAATAACTTCTCCCTTTTTTTGTGGGCGACGGTGCCCCGTTTTACTCTTGGCATGTTTTTGGATTAAAAATATCTTTTTATCTTTTTTGCGGTAATAGTCAGTTGCCGCTCATTCTTTTTCCGTTTCATTTGGGAAGTGCTCTTGTTGGCGCGGGAGTGGCCGAGCGTGGTTGAGCGGCGCAGGATTTTGCCCGATTTTTTCACTTTGATTCTTTTGGATACGCTTTTTTGTGCCATATTTACCAGGTAGTGAAAATGCGATTGCAAATCGTGATTAAACCAACGATTTGTCCTTTAATTCTAATGACCTTTTATATAATTTCATATTCTGTGTTAAGTGATAGTTCATAATTTAAATTTAACCTAATCGCATTTCTACTACCCGGTTAATTTCTTCTGGCGATCTGGGCCACGAATCCCCGGCCGCCCTGTCTCGGGCTCATCGTTATCTCATGGGGAACGGAAATCATAGTAAGGAATTCCCGCATTTTCTGCAAGGCCCATTCCTTGTTTCCTTTTTCCCGGCCCCGGAGAAAGATGCCGATTTCCACCTTGTGACCCTCTTTTAAAAACTCGTCCGCCTGCTTCGCTCGGATTTGCAGATCGTTCAGCGCCGCCCGAGGACTGATGCGCACCTGCTTCAGTTCCTTCTGTTTCTGGGCCTGCTTCTGTTTTCTCTCCTCTTTGCCCTGGTAGTAGCGGAATTTGTCGAAGCTCATTATTCGCGCGACGGGCGGCTTGGCCATAGGGGCGATTTCAATGAGGTCGAGAGTCTTCTTTTGGGCCAGAGCGAGCGCGTCTTCTTTGCTCATCACGCCGAGGTTCTCGCCGGCTTCGTCTATTACCCGGAGTTCCTTGGCGATTATTTGATTGTTGATTCTGTTTTGGATATTCGAATGATAGCAGGGAAGAAAGATAAATTCAATTATAAAGAAACCAGGGTATGCCGAAAAAGTGTGCGCTCCGGGGCGCTAGCCCAAGTCTTACCCACTTTTCCAGCACACCCTGGTTTCTTTACATGTATTCATCTAGAGAGAAGATTATTAATTTTTTGAAAAAAAATAACCTCTCACATAGTAAGAGGTTAAATATATAAACTTGTGATTGGAATTCTCCAATCTGATTTCGGGTTTTGGGCCCGATTGAACTGTTATTCGCAGTGGCAAATTACTGATATAAGTATAGCATTTTCCGCGGCGGGGAATAGACCGGGCTGGGGATAACTAAATATAGCCTTTCATTTGGTTAATATTACACCCATCCGCATGAAAATAGAATAAAAAAACCGCTCACTTTTGTTAAGTGAACAGTTTTTTATCTATTTCAAATTCAATGATTTCCGGACCATCCTCAATACAGGCCCGAATCCTCTCTTTTTCCGAATTATAAATACCTATTTCTTTTTCCATGGATTTTGATATTTTATCCAGGAATTTTTCAATGCCATCCGACCATTTCGGCAGATGATCGGTTGTTTCTTCCCACTTCGAAATTTCTTCGCACCTGCACTCTTTATCCGAGGCAAAACACATTGTTTTTATGTTTTCAGTGCCAGGTTCCAAAAAAACCATAAAGTAGACAAACTTCGATTTTTCATCTTCCTCGAACTCCTTCTCAATATCGAGAAAAATGGAAAAAAATAGAACCTTTCTACCTTCGGCAAGTTTCAATTGGGGTTTAAATCCCCCTACAATTTTTTCCACCAAATCTTTCACATCAAATCTCGCTTCCATAAAATCCTCCTACTCATGAATTGGTTGATTTTAAAGCGTTTGGAAAATAAACTGCTTTTTAATTTACCACTAAAGTCGAAAAAAGACAATTCTTCTCCCTCATCCCTCGACTATGCTCGGGATTCATCCGAAGCCACGGACTTTCGCTTTATCATCCCCCGGATGCGCGAAAGTTCCGTTCAATTCCCGTTCAACTACTAAAAACACAAATACCCGGCCTTTTATGGTTGGGTGTTTGTGTTTGTGGAGACGGCGGGAATTGAACCCGCGTACGGAAAGATTCGGCAAGCGTTTCTACAAGTTTAGTTCCGGTTGCCCGGAGCGGTTTTGCCTTCCTGTTTTAACGGAAGATACGGAAAGCGGATCTCTCCCGCGAACTCGCGATATGACACCGGAAGTTCCCTAGCGAGTGTCGGGGCCGATGCGGCATTACGCGAAAGCGAATGCCGGAGCTACCGTTTTATTGGCAGTTATCTTGGAAGCCGTTTTAGTGAGCGGCAGGCTCAGCTTGCTGCGTTTGCTTCATTCATCCCGTCGAAGCCGATCATCCCCATATTCTGTTTTCAATCTACTCTCGGACGGCGCGCTGGATTTCTCTATCCACCTCCTTTTTCCTGATTGCATCGCGCTTATCTGCCTTTTTGAGGGGCTTGCCCAATCCTAACTTCAGTTTGATTAAGCCGCGTTTAGTGTAGACCTCAAGCGGAAGCAAGGTCAAGCCTTTCTCATGGAGCTTGCCCGTCAGATACTCTATCTCCTTTTTGGTAATCAGAAGCCGCCGGGAGCGGTTCGGCTCGTATTCCTTCGGAGTATTCTTGGGCTGGTATGGCGGAATGTGCGCATTCAAAAGCCACGCCTCATTGTGGCGGATGACGGCGTAACTGCCCGCAATCTGCATATGGCCGCTTTTGACCGCTTTCACCTCGAAGCCTTTCAATTCTATGCCGGCCTCGATCTTTTCCTGGATATCGTAGTCAAAACTCGCGCGTTTGTTGAATGCCAAAGATGACATACTTATATTCTAGCGATTTTTCTCCTAAAAAGGTAAATTTAATCTATGAGTATTCGCGATATCATCGCCTCCTATCTCGTTAAAGTCATTCCGAAGGGAACGGCGGTAGATCTGCGCGTACCCGATGAAAACCAAGACGCCCATTATGCGACGAGTGTCGCTTTTCGGCTTGGGAAAGAGCAGGATAAGAACCCCCGCGAGGCGGCGGAAGAAATAATACTAAAACTATTAAAAATCGCTCCGCCGGAGCTTTTCGATCGGGTGGAAGTAGCCGGCCCCGGTTTCATTAATTTTTGGCTTAGCCAAAAGACCCTGAATGCCGAGCTTGGCAAGATTTTAAAAGAAAATAAAAAGTATGGCACTTCCAATAATATAAAAGACAATATCCAACTGGAATTCATCTCCGCCAATCCCACGGGACCGCTCACGCTTGCGAACGGCCGGGGCGGATTTTTGGGCGATGTGCTCGGAAATATTTTGAAAGCCGCGGGTGCGAAGGTGGAGAAAGAATACTATGTGAACGATACCGGCAACCAAGTATTCACGTTCGGCAAATCGCTCTTGGCCGCGCGGGGAATAATCAAAGATGAAGAAAATTTCTACAAGGGCGGATATGTGGCGGAATGGGCGAAAAAGAACGCGAAGTTCGTAACGAAAATGAAAAGCAAGCCGATGGAGCTGGGTGAGCGGGCGGCTAAAGACCTTTTGAAAAAAATTAAAGCCGATATCGGTAAAAAAGCGAAGATAAAATTCGACCGTTATACATCCGAGAAAAAGATTCATCAGTTGAAATTGCCGGAGAAAATCCTTCAGATATTCGGAAAAGGCGGCTGGACTTACGAGCAGGATGGCGCTTTATGGCTAAAAACCACGCCTTTCGGCGACGACAAAGACAGGGTTCTTATCACAAGCAAAGACAACCTTCCAACTTACCTTTTGGCAGATGCCGGCCATTATTTGGAGACCAAAAAGAGGGGATTCGATACGAAAATAAATATTTTGGGTCCCGATCACTACGGCTACGTGAAGAGGATCCAGGCCGTGGCGAAGATACTGAAATTCAAAAAATCGGAGGTACTTATCACTCAGGCGATACGTCTGATGCGGGACGGGCAGGAGTTCAAGATGTCCAAACGGAAAGGGGAATTCGTCACTTTTGAGGATTTGGTCACCGAAGTGGGAGCGGATGTGGCGCGCTTCTTTTTCCTAATGATAGCGCCGGAGACCCATATGGATTTTGATATGAATCTCGCGAAAGAACGTTCCAATAAAAACCCGGTTTTCTATCTCCAGTATGCTTACGTGCGGGCGAATAATGTTCTGCAAAAAGCAAAAAATTATAAGTCAAAAGTCATAAGTCATAAGTTATTAAATACAGAGGCGGATGTGAAATTAATTCGCTCGCTCGCCCAGTTTCCGGATATCATCACCGATACAGCGAAAGATTATCAGGTTCACCACATCACCCGCTACGCGCTCGATCTCGCCCACGATTTCCATAACTTTTACGAGAAAGAACGAGTTTTGGGAGAACCGAAAGATATTGCTGCCGCCCGATATGATTTGATAAAAGCCGCCGCTAGTGTGTTCGAAAATCTTTTCGGTATTTTAGGCATCACCAAACCGAAGAAGATGTAGTTTTTTTGCCAAAAAGCTCCATTTTCATTAGAATTATTAGGCTAATGCTCAAGAAACTCGAAAAATTCTCCCTTCCGGAACTAGAAGAAAAGGTTCTGGAATTCTGGAAAACGAACGATATTTTCGGAAAATCACTCGCCAAAAATGCGAAGAAGAAAAAATTCATCTTCTACGAGGGTCCGCCGACGGCGAACGGCCGGCCAGGCATCCATCATATCCTTGCCCGTTCCTTCAAGGATATTATTCCGCGCTACAAAACGATGGCCGGATTTTCGGTGCCGCGCCGGGCCGGCTGGGATACGCACGGCTTGCCGGTGGAACTCGAAGTGGAAAAGAAGCTCGGCTTGAAATCCAAAAAAGAAATCGAGAAGTTCGGTATCGCGGAGTTCAATCAAAAATGCAAAGAATCCGTCTGGCAATACAAAGATGAGTGGGAAAAATTGACCGAGCGGATGGGTTTCTGGCTGGATCTCAAAAATCCTTATGTTACCTACGAAAATTCGTACATCGAATCGGTTTGGAGCATATTGAAGCGCGTTTGGGATAAAAAACTTCTGTATAAGGGCCATAAGGTGGTGCCCTGGTGCCCGCGTTGCGGCACGGGACTTTCCTCACACGAGCTCGCTTTGGGATACAAAGAAACGACGGATACTTCGGTTTATGTGAGATTCAGATTAAAAATTAAACCAGAAGAAATTAAAGGAAGATTTAATAGTGAGGATATTTCAATATTGTCTTGGACTACTACACCTTGGACTCTGCCTGGAAATGTGGCTTTAGCCATTAATCCAAAATTGGAATATGTTGCTGTTTTTACTAATCGATATGGTCCGCCAGCGCGATATTATATTTTGGAGAAAAATTCACTTGAAAGGCTTAAAAGTGAAATTCCAGATCTTGATTACACTCAAGTTCCACAGAAAATAGAAAAGGAATTTCTTTTGAATAGATATTATGAGCCGCTTTTTGATGTTTCGCCGCTGGAATCAAAAGATTCATACAGAATATACCCAGCCGACTTCGTGACGACGACGGACGGTACGGGCGTAGTGCACACGGCCGTGATGTACGGCGAGGATGATTATAATCTCGGCAAAAAGATCGGCCTGCCTCAGCATCATACCGTGGACGAGCAGGGGAAGTTCACGAAAGATGTGAAGGGTTTTGAGGGAATGCCCGTGAAGGCCAAAGAGACGGAAGATAAGATATTCGGACACCTGAAGGATAAGGATTTTTTGCTTAAGACCGAACCCTACAAACACGAATATCCCTTCTGCTGGCGGTGTAATACTCCACTCATTTATTACGCCTGCGACTCTTGGTTCATCGCGATGTCCAAACTCCGCCCGAAGCTTTTAGCGGCGAACAAAAAGATCAACTGGGTGCCCGGGAACATCAAAGACGGCCGTTTCGGCGAGTGGCTGAAGGAGGCGAAAGATTGGGCGATCTCCCGCGAACGCTATTGGGGCACGCCGCTTCCGATTTGGGTCTGCGACAAGTGCGGGCACGAAAAATTCATCGGCAGTATCGCGGAGTTGGAGAGTGGACGGAAAAAGAGCTCAAACCGCTATATCTTGGCGCGTCACGGCGAGGCGGAAAACAACGTGAAAAACATCATTGACCACGTCGCCGAAAAATCCGTCTCCAATTTAACGCTCAAGGGACGTTCCCAAATAGAGAAGCTGGCGAAAAAGCTCTCAAGAGAGAAGATAGACGTCGTTTTTGCCTCGGATTTTCCGCGCACCAGGCAAACGGCCGAAATTTTAGCCTTGGCCTCGGGAATAAAGAAGGTCAATTTAGATAAGAGATTGAGGGAAGTCAATATGGGATTTTTGAACGGCCGCCAGGCGTATGAATATCACAGGCTTTTCCCGAATGATATGAAAAAATTCACAAGGGCTCCGGAGGGCGGCGAAACCCTGAACGAACTCCGAAAACGCCTTTATGAATTCATAGAGGAGAAAGAAATGGAATTTTCCGGGAAGACGATCCTGGTCGTAAGCCACGAATATCCGATATGGATCTTCGCGAGTGTCCTGGAGGGGTGGGGAAATCGGGAAGCAGTGGAGGAACATCACCGCCGCGGGGGAGAGTTCATAAGCAACAAGGGAGAAGTGCAGGAGTATCGTTTCCGTAATTTACCGAGGAATGAGAACGGCGAGATGGATGTCCACCGGCCTTATCTTGATGCCATCCAGTTACCTTGCGAGAAATGTGACGATAAGATGGAGCGCGTGAGGGAAGTAATAGATGTCTGGTTTGATTCTGGCGCCATGCCCTTCGCCCAGGCCCATTACCCCCTCAATAAAAAGATAGAATATCCGGCTGATTATATCTCCGAAGCAATGGACCAAACCCGGGGTTGGTTCTATACCCTGCTTGCCATAGGGGTTCTAATGGGCAAAGACAGCCCCTACAAGAACGTTGTCTGTCTGGGGCTCATAATGGATAAAAATGGCCAGAAGATGTCCAAATCCAAGGGGAATATCGTAGACCCTTGGGAGGCCATGAGGAAGCACGGTGTGGACGCCATCCGCTGGTACTTCTACACGGTCAATCCGCCGGGCGAGCCGAAAAAATTCGACGAGTTCGAGATTACGAAAACTTCCCGCCAGCTTTTTTCGCTTCTCTATAATTCATTTCTGTTTTTTGAAACATATAGGGCTAAAAATTCGAAATCCAATCCGCCGGCCGGCGGACTAAATCCGAAATCATTCAGCGTGCTGGACCGTTGGATACTGAGCCGGTTGCACGAGACAATCGGCCTCGCGACCGAAAATTTGGACAAGTTCAATATCGGGGACGCGGGTCGGACAATTGAAGATTTCGTCGGCGATCTTTCGCGCTGGTATATCAGGCGTTCCCGGCGCAGGTTTCAGAAACCTGAATCGTCAATCGAAGGGCAAAATGACCATGAGAATGCTTCGAATATTCTGGGCTACGCGCTTCTCGAGACAAGTAAACTTATCGCGCCTTTCGCGCCGTTCTTTGCCGAAGCGCTGTATAAATCTTTAAATGCCGCGCTCTCGGTTCATTTGGAAGATTGGCCGAAGGCGGAAAATAAATATATCGATAAGAAACTTTCCTCGGCGATGGACGAAACGCGCAAGTTCGCGAGCGCGGTTCTGGCCAAACGGGCGGAAGCCGGCATAAAAGTAAGACAGCCCCTCGCAAAGCTTAAAATCCGAAATCCGAAATCCGAAATTTTGAACAACAGAGATTTAACAGAGATTTTGAAAGACGAAATAAACGTGAAAGATATAGTTCTTGATGCGGGCATCAAAGAAGATTTCGAATTGGATACGAATATCACGCATGAACTCAAAGAGGAGGGGATTTTGCGGGAGCTCACGCGCGCGATTCAGGGCTTCCGGCAGGACGCGAAATTGAAGCCGCAGGATATTATCGGGCTTTTTCTGGACGGCCCGGAAGAATTAAAGATAATTGTTTCGAAATACGGAGAAACCCTTAAAAAGGACGTAAAAGCCGAGAGCATCGAATTGAAGCGTTCGTCCAAATTCGACGCGGAACTCGAAACAAAAGTGGATGAAATGCCGATTTGGATAGGAATAAAAAAATAAAAATATGCCTCCTAAAAAATTCGAAATATTCAAAACAGAACCAAATCATGAAGAAGAGCCGGCTAAAGTAGCGCAACAACGGATTCTTAAAATTATAAATGCCCAAATTATTGAGGCTCAAGTATCGAAGATTTCCCAAGGTCTCCATAATGAGCTTCATCGAGAGAAGAGAATGAATATTCTTGGAGAAATTTCCATGTATGAGGATGCTCGCGAAGATGTTTATTTAAGTTTCGGCATTCCGGACGATGAGGAACATTGTTATCTGATGCCGGGAAAGGAAGGGATTCAGCGCGCATACAGGGCTTTTGTCGTGTTTATTGACAGAAAAAAAACCGATCCTAAATCAAAACTTCATGAAGCCTTTTACGGAGAAGGGCGCACGTCTCATAATCATTTGCTTCAAGCGGTTATTGATAAGGCAAATGAATATGGAATAAAAGATGCCAGTCTTGAATCATATATAGCCGAAACGGAAAAGAAGAGTTCTTCTGATTTCACATTTGCGGATCTTCCAAAAGATCCGGAGGCGACCCAGGGGCCTCGCTGGCTGTTCTTTAAGGGATTTTTGATTGCCAATGAAGATGAGATAAATCACCTCCCTTTGTTCGAACGCGAGAAGATAGAGGATTTATTTGCGACTAGAAATAAGATGGAGGAGTATATTTCCGATGAATCGGGGGAGATCCCGACTGAAACACTTCGCTGGTTTCTTACCGGCTCGAATGTGCCATCCTCGCATCATCTTTCGGAAAATAACCCGACTTAAAAAATCAAAGGAGTCCGATTCTCTTTTTCACCTCCAAAAGTTTTTTTGAGGCCGCTACACCGGCTTTCTTGTTTCCTGCCAAAGTTATCTTACCTATAAGGCTCGTCTTTTTCGTTAACTCTCCCTTTCTTTTCTGGAAAGGCGCGAGAGTCTTTATGGCCGCTTCCGCCAAATCGCGCTTGAATTGGCCGTATCCTTTTCCGCGATACCTCTTTTCGATTGAGGCGCCGGTTTCATTCGTGAAAGCGGAATAAAGAAGGACGAGATTTCCGATGCCTTCTTTGCCTTCCACATCGGCACTCACCTCCTTCCCTGAATCCGTAACCGCACCCATGATTTTTTTGCGGATGATGTCCGGTGAATCATCGAGGAAAAGACAGCCGGCTGGCCGGGATTTGGACATCTTCTTTTTAGGATCGTCCAAACTCATCACTCTCGGATTGTCTGTGAGAATAGGCATAGGTTCGATGAAGGTCTTCCCGAATTTGTGGTTGAATTTCCGAACGAGCGTGCGGGCGAATTCCAGATGCTGAAGCTGGTCATCGCCCACCGGAACGAAATTAGCGCCATAAAGGATAATGTCCGCGGCCATCAGGACGGGATAGTCGAAAAGGCCGAGATTCACGTTTTCCGGAGAATGTTCCGATTTATCTTTAAATTGTGTCATTCTTTGGAGTTCTCCTATTGAGGTCAAGGTATTCAAAATCCAACCCAATTCAGTGTGGGCCGGTATGGCGGACTGGACGAAGATGACGGATTTTTTCGGATCCAGGCCGGCGGCAATATAATCGACGAGCAATTCCATTATCTGTTTCAGCTTTTCTTTAGGATTGTTCCGCCCACTGGCGGATTCCGTAAGGGAGTGCAAATCCGCCACGAAGAAGAAGCATTGGTACTTGCCGGAGTTCTGGAGCGCCACGAAGTTCTGGAGGGCTCCCAGGTAATTCCCGATATGCAGTTTTCCCGTCGGCTGAATGCCGGACACAAGGATTGGTTTCATCCCGTTAGAAATAGTGCGCATGCGCATAAGAAGCAAAACATGCGTTATTTTTACTGACCTTTATTGCAGATTGATTATTCATGGTTATTTATATTGATTTGCGCACGCGATTTCTAACGGGATTCATATGGATTTAGTATAAATGAAAAACCCACCTTTTTAAAAGGTGGGTTTTTCTCTTAGACCTCAATAATAACCGGCAGGATCATCGGCCTCCGTTTCGTCTTCGTGAAGAGAAATTGGCCGACTTGGTCGCGGATGAGCGCTTTGATGTAGTCGCCGTCCACCGCTTGTTGGTCGTGAGGGAGTCGGCCGATGATGCCGCGCACTTTGCGCCGAATTTCGTCCAATAGACTTTGATTCTCTTTGAGATAAATGAAGCCGCGGGAGATGATGTCGGGATTCTTGAGAACCCGGCCCGTTTTTCTGTCCATGGTCGTGATGACCACAAACATCCCTTCTTGAGCGAGCGCCAAGCGGTCGCGCAGAACCACCTCGCCCACGTCGCCCACTCCCAAGCCGTCCACCATCACATAGGAAGAATTAACTTTTTCCTGGGCTACGGTCACCTTGTCTTCCGAAAAAAGCGCCATATCGCCATTGTCCAGAATTACCACCCTTTCCCGCGGGATACCGACTTCCTGGGCGATTTTCACGAGATTTTTTCTCATAAAATAATAGCCATGGACCGGAAAGACGAATTTGGGTTTCACGAGTTCCATCACGAGCTTCAAATCTTCGTGTTGGGCGTGGCCGCTCGCGTGGATGTCCAGAAGTTTCGTGTTGTAAACTTCGTCCACTTGGCGGGCGACATTGTCCTGGAGGAATTGAATGCTCCGTTCGTTCCCCGGAATAACGGAAGAAGAGAAGACGACGGTGTCCGTCGGCTTCAGGCGCACGATGCGATGCTCGCCGTTCACGATGCGCATCAGTCCCGCATTCGCTTCGCCCTGCGCGCCGGTCGTGAGAATCAAAACTTTGTCGTCTTTATGCTTGTTTACTTCTTCGAGCGGAATTATCGAGCCGGCTTTGGGCTTGAAATATCCGAGCTCTTGGGCAATGGCCATATTGTCTTTCATTGAACGGCCGTTCAAAGCCACTTTACGCCCGTACTTTTCGGCGATTCTCACGATTTCAAAAACGCGGGTCATAAGCGAGGCGAAAGTCGCGAGAATAATGCGATGCTTGGCACTTGCGATAAGCTTGTCCAAATTATCTTCCACCATCATTTCCGAAAAGGAGAAGCCGGGCCGGAGCGAATTGGTGCAATCCAAAAAGATGCTGTGAATGTTGCGTTTGCCGAGATTTTCGTAAACTTCGGTGTCGAGCGGCTTGCCGTTCTTGTCGATGCGCAGGCGGAAATCGCCCAAGTGGGCCATATTGCCGGCCGGAGTCTTCAAGAGAAAACCCAAAGCGTCCGGAATGGTATGATCCACATTGAAAAATTCGGCTTCGAAATGTTCGCTCAAAACGCGCTTATCGCCGTGCTTCACGACATCAAAGCGCAGTTTGGGGGCGTTTATGAATTCCAAATGTCTTTTTTCCACCACTGCTTTAGTGAAATCGGCGGTATAGATAAGCGGATTCGCGATTTTGCCGACAACATAGTGGATAGCCGCGATATGGTCGTAGTGGCCGTGGGTGAGCAATATCGCTTTGATTTTGTCCTTATTCTTTTCCAAATACTCGATATTCGGAATGATGTAATCCACGCCCGGCGTGGTTTCTTCCGGGAATTGAATGCCGACGTCCACGATGATTATCTCGTCCTTATATTCGAAGAAGGAGCAATTGCGGCCCACTTCCTCGAGTCCGCCCAGCGGCACGAAGCGCACCGAGTCGTGGTCTTTAATGGCGGCTTCGGCCGCGCTCATGCCCGGGCGTACTATCTGGATTTGGGGCATGGTTGTTCGGCTGGATGATTTGCGCCGAATCCCGCTCGATCTTGAGTTGTCTCTATAGGAAGATTTTCCCGTTCTTGTCTGTTTTAACATATGCTTATATTTTTATTTTTCGACTTTTTTATTAAATATTTACTCTGGTGGGGACGGGGAGAGTCGAACTCCCAATCTCTTGCGAGAACTAGCTCCTGAAGCTAGCGCGTCTGCCAATTCCGCCACGTCCCCTCGATATGTCTGCCATCCGCCCCAATCCTTCTATTTCTTCAGTCTGTCTATTATTTTTGTTTTTCTGGGGTCCACCTTGTTCAGTTTAGCTAGATACAAACTTACCCAATGGGAGAGAACGATACTGTTCCAGGTCTTTTCCTGTAAATTTCGTCCCTCAATAGGCACCTCGAAACTTTTCGCCCTATTCCCGATTATTTTTGAAATTATTTTAATTTTCTCGTTCAGGACGGCGGACGATTTCTCCTTAAGCCAAAAAATCGCCCACGCGCCTTTCGCTTTCTCAAATCCGGCAATCTCGTTGTGATTCAACTCGGGATAAATATTGGTAAAAGCGGGAATCTTCGCCGTCTCGTTGAGGTTGGTTTTCCAGATGTAACCCAGATGTGCAAACGAATGATCAGTGTAAATTAAAATGTTCCGATCTTTTGCCTTTCGGGCCAACTGTTCGCCGAAACCCTTCAAATGAAGAGGTTCAAATCCTTTAAGAGGAGAGGTTTTTATAAGCGGAAATACCGCTTTCAAAACCTTTACGATTCCATGGACCATTATACCCGATGCTTCTCTCGGAGTCAACCCCCACACCTGATCGCCAGGTGTGGGGGTCAAGTCTCCAGCTCGGAAGGTTACGAGAGGGAGCCCGCGCTTATCGGCAAACGATTTCAATTTGCCTCCCGAAGTCACAACCGCTACGCCGGATTTGCTCTTTAGAGCCAAGGCTTGTTTGAGGCAGGCAAGTGTTTCCGCCGTTTTTCCGGAGAAGGATACGGCGATAAAGAAAGGATTTTTGAGATAAAGCCGGGGAATTTTTTTATCCTTCACGATTACGATCGGTACCAGGAGCCCCAGTTCTTCCGAAAAACTTTTGATAATCATCCCCGGAATTCCCGAACCGCCCATGCCGCAGATAACGATGCCATCCGGCTTGGTTTTAGCCGGTTTTTTGAGCCGGAAATCGGCGAGGTTTTTGAACGAAAGTTGTTTGCCGAACTCCGCCAAGTTTTTTTCGTAGGAAACCATCTTTTCTTATTTTATCACTCTTACTTCCGCCACATACCATTCGTTTACGTTGATGAATTTGTCGGTCGGGGAAGAGAGAAAGTTGCCTGCCGGGGGGCGGATGAAGCCGCCCAAATCGGCCGAATGGATGTAGATATAGGGGAGGGAAAAAAGGAAAATGGCCGGCGCGTCCGCCAATACCGTTTTCCGGGCCTGGTCGGCCAAATCCTTCTGTTTTGATTCATCGGCCGTTTGCCGGACGTTCTCCATGATATTGTCCGCCTGCTGGTTTTGATAAAGGGCGAGGTTCAGGCCGGGGTAAAGGCTTTGGGAAGAATGCCAGAACGGGAAAATATCATTCGGATTCTCGAGGACGTTTCCGAAGAGCAGTATTTCGTAATCGCGGGATTTCACCGTTGCGTTGCCGGGCTCGTTCGGATTAAAGGTGATTATCCGCACCTGGTTTGCGCCGGCCTCCTCCCAATCTTTTTTGATAAGCTCGGCCGTCTTCTTCATAAATTCCGCGTCCGGTATGGTGAAAGTGATATCGACAGCCTCGTTTTTATTCTTCGCCTTGAAATCGGCGAGCATTTGTTTCGCGAGTTGCGGATTATACTCGGGCGAGGGGAGGCCGAGCGCGCCCGTTTTTTCGGCGTTCCCGCCGAGCGCCTCCTGGATAATCCTGTCCCGATTGACGGCGTAGGAAAGTGCAAGGCGAATATTTTTTTCCTTGAGGAGAGGATTGCTGTTTTGATTGAAAAATATGGCATAGTAGTCGGACATTGGAATTTTTTCTTCCGCCACGCCTCTCGCGCCCGAAACGTCGAAGTCCACCGGAGCGGCGCTCCCGAACCCGTTTACTTCATGGAGCCTGGCGGCTTGCGAAAGGTCTGCGGAATTCTGAAAAAAGTTGAAATAGAAATCTTTTATGTAAGGTTCTTTACCGGAGTAATTTTCATTCGGCACGAAGTGATACCGGGTAATGAAGCCATCTTTCCTTTTTGTGAAACTTTCGAATTTATAAGGGCCGCTTCCGACCGGCTCCAGATTATAGTCCGAAAGCCGGAAATTTTCCGTCGGAATTCCGCCGAAAATATGCTTCGGAATGATGGGTAAGCGCTCGATGTTATTTTTGAAAAATACGTAAGGAAGAGGGAGTGTGAGTTTTATCTGAAGCTCGCTGCCCCGTTCCGCCGCCACGCCCTGCCAGCTCTTAAGAAAAGGGGAATTCACCTCCGGATTTTGAACAGTCCGAATTGTGAAAATGATGTCATCCGAAGTGAGCGGCTCTCCGTCATCCCACTTCAAGCCTTCTTTCAATTTAAGATTGAAAATGCGGCCATCGGAGCTTGCGTCGTAAACCGAGAGGAGTCCGCCCAAGCGGCTGAAAATCATCGAGGATATTTCCTGGTCAATCGGATTCTGCGAAGTAATTGGATTAAGGGCAATAGGCTGGCCGACGAAGCCTTCGTGGTACGCCACGCCCTTAATCGGAACCATTATGCTGTTTTCACCCACAGCCAGAGCCAATCCCGAGATGCCGGAAATAAAGAAAACCGCGACGGCGGCGAAAAACACCTTTCTTTCGGAAAGGGAAAAAACGGAAAATATTTTTTTCATCAGGCGCATTTCAAGAAACAGTTCAGCTTTTTATTTGACCAGGTTCAAAATGGCGAGCGCCGCGAAAATAACGGCGGCGCCGATGGTGCCCCAATAGACGAATTTTTCCAAGCCCCGACGGGTCTGATAAGGAGTCGCTCCCTGACCGCCGAAAACACCGGAAAGGCCGCTCGAGCGTTCTTGAATGAGAATAAGCCCGATAAGGATGAGTGATATGATTATTTGAGCGATGATAAGCATGCCGTTATTTATAACCCATTCTTGCCGCGAAGCCGACAATCAGGTTCACGACGCTAATTATAATAGTGGCGAGGATCAAAGGCAAATATCCCGCGAAAGCGATGGGCGATCCGAAGCCAAGGATTTGGAGGAGATAAGGGACAAGGAAGAGTGAAACGGCGTTTATCACAATAATAAATAATCCAAAAGTCAGTACGAGCAGGGGGCCGAGCATCATTTTAATAATGGGTCGGATGAAGGTATTAATGGCGGAGAGGACGAGGGCGGCGATAGCTAGGCCGATTAGGTCGCCGTTCCAGATGAAGCCGGAGACCACGTTCGCCGCTATGAGTATCGCGACGGCATTCGTGAAGATATGGAATATGAAGCGGCCGATGACTTTCATATGTTTATTTGTTTTGGTCCGAATACCGGTCAAAGGCGGCCATTTTGTCCGCGAAGTTGCGGTTCAGAGCATTTATCAGAACTACCCGATTGTTTATATCCCTCAAATTATCTCCAATTGTACCCCCGTTAGCGGTTCCGTTCGAGACCGATTTAGCCAAATTGTTCAGAAAGTCGTTCAAAGTGCCGGTGTATGAAATGAATTCGGAGACGAGCGAAAGTTCCATAGCGACGGCTTCGAAACCGATTTGTTGGCTTACGGATTGGACGCCCTTGAGCGATTCCGCCATCTGCTGGATGGATTGGGAAAGTTCGAAAGCTTTCTGATAGGCGAGCGTATTCGATTTTTTTGCCTCTTCAATGAGTCCTAAAATTCTTTGAAGATCACCCTCCGATTCCGCCCGATTCGCCAGCTCTATACTCTTGCCGGTTTCGTTCGTGATGTTCACGATATCCTGGCTCACGATTGCGGCCTTCTGACGGGCAGCGGTAAAGTCGGCGGGAATAACCACTCCTTCAAGAGAACTCAAAAGATAAGCCAGTAGGCCGGCCACGATTAATATCGCGCCGACCGCCAATATAATCTTCTTTATAATCGTCTTTTCCATATCCGTTTAGCTATCGTAAAATCATAGCATGCCCCTTTGATTCTGTTCAAACTATATGCCATTATATAAGCGAAAGTGGGATTAGTTTAGTGGTAGAATGTTTGTTTTCCAAACAAAGGGCAGGAGTTCGATTCTCCTATCCCGCACACTGGTTGAGTATTTACTCAACCTCAAAGAACCCTTTGTTTAAAAGGTTTTTTGTTTGTTAGAGTACCTCCAAAGAAAAAACACGGTGTGATAAATTGCCTCAAAGGACAATAATTCCCCTCTTCATAAAAAGTTCTAACCCTTTGGGAATCTCAGGATCTACGACATCGTGGACTAGGGCGCACAAAACACATTAATATGAAACTTTTTCTTACATCAAGCGTTCACGCCGTAGCGCATGATATCACCAAGAAAGCAAACCTTTCCAAAGCTAAAAAACTTGTCTTTATAGATACCGCGGCGGAAATTGAGGAAGGGGACAAAACATGGCTTAAAAATGACAGGCAAGCACTTATGGATGCCGGATTTGAAGTTGATGATTATTCGATTACCGGTAAATCAAGGAATCAGTTGGAAATCGATCTTGAAAAATTCGATTATATTTATCTTTCCGGCGGGAACACTTCTTATCTTCTTCAAGAATCCCAAAAATCCGGATTCATATCCCTCGTTAAAAAATTGGTTCAAGAGAAAGAAAAAATATATATAGGAACCAGCGCCGGCTCAATAATCGCGGGACCGAAAATTCCCGAATATTTGGTGGATGATAATCCTAAATTGGAAGATACGAATGCATATAATCTTGTTAATTTTACCGTTCTGCCACACTGGGGCTCCGAGGGTTTTAGGGAATTATATTTAGGCAAGAGATTAAAAATTGCTTACAAAAAAGATCAGATACCGATTTTGCTTCTTACGGATAATCAGTATGTTTACGTTCAAAACGACCAATCTACGATTATCGACGTTAAAAAATAAAATACTCATAAAAAGCCAGAAGCGTTTTATAAGAAAACCGTTTCGCAGGCCGAACGGGCACGGTTCGAGCGAAGCGAGAGAGTGAGGCCGAGAGCGAGCGCAATCCGCCGGCTGGGGCGGATTGATAGCGTGTTTTCGAGTGAAATACTTCTGGCTTTTTTACTCCCCTTGTATTAGGCGTTTTTTCTGCTATTATAGCCATTACAAACCGGGTAGTAGAACATAGCTGCGCAACCCGGTAAAGGTCGGAAGGCGTAACGTTACACCCCGTTACACTTAACTCAAAAACTCTAGAAACAAATCTTCAAAAACCTCGTTTAACTATGGAAGACGAAAAGAAAGTCATTTTGAAGGCCAGGGATGGCAATGAGCAGGCTTTCGGCCAGCTTTACGATAAATATATGCCGGCCATTTACCGTTTCGTCTTTTTAAAAGTAGGCGGCCAAAAGGCCCAGGCGGAGGATATCTGCCACGAGGTTTTCTTGAGTGCCTGGCAGAGTATCGGCAAGTATCAATTCAAGGGCTATCCGTTTTCGAGCTGGTTGTACCGCATCGCGGGAAATGCCGTGATAGATTACTACCGAACAAAGAAACCGAATATCAGTCTCGAATTGGTTCCGGAAGAAGCGATGGTTTATGAAACCTCGCTCGCCGAAAAGCTCGACGACCAAGCGGATCTTCGGACGGTAAAATTCTGCCTGAAGAAACTGGAGCCGAGCTATCAGGATGTGCTCATCATGAAATTCGTGGAAGAACTTTCCAACAAGGAAATCGCGGCGGCCGTGGAAAAGAGCGAGGGCGCCGTAAGGGTCATTCAGCATCGGGCGCTGAAACAATTGAAAAAATACATAGAAGATGAACGATCGAATAATCCTACAATTAAAGAGGCTTAGAGAAATCGAGCCGGAGGCTGGCTTTGTGGCCGGAAGCCGCCGGACGATTTTGGCGCTCAAGAAAGAACAGGTGCCGGTTTTCGTTTGGCCGAATTTGAGAATGGTCGGCGCTTTCGCCGGTTTGGTGGCGGTGCTCTCCGCAAGCATATTCTTTTTCTCCGGCCAGAATGCCCAAGAGGCGCTCGCGAGCCCAGAGGTTTTGAATAACGAATTTGCCGCTTTAAGCATAAACATCGAGCTCCAGGAAATTTCCTATCGTCAGAACGTTAATAAAACTATTTCTTCGGCCATCTCCGAGATCGGCAGTACGAACGCCAACCACATGAATAAGGACGTTTTAAACGCCGAGAGCGAAAAATTCAATCTCGACACTTTGGAATCCAATCCGCAAATAGACCGGCTTTTGGAACAAGTTATTTTTTAAATATGAATAAATTTATTGTCATAGCGGCTGTCGCCGCAATCAGTTTTTCTTCCATCTTCGTATTGTCCGCGAGTTCGGCTCAAGCCGAAGAAACCAAAGGAGTCCAGAAGGCTTACGAAAACGCCAAGCAATATTTGGATGACCTCGTGACGGCGAAGGACGAGAATCAGGCCGACAATGTCGGATTGAGGGTGGAAACTTTCCGCCAGGTGCTTGATCTCGCAAAGGCTGAAGCGAAGGATTTCGAATTTAAGCTCATTACTGTCGACAAAGACGAAACTTTTGAAGCGTGGAAAAAAGAAGTGATGGACAGCCTCACCAAAGATATGGTTTTTATCGATTCCCAAAAAGAGCTTTTGAGTGACATAAAATCCATCGATCTCGCGAAGGTGAAGAAAATCGCCAAGAATTTCAAGGCTTGGCGCGATGGGGAATATATGCCGCTTGCATCCCAAATCCAGGATTTTCTTCTGGTGAAACAGGAAGCCAAGGCGGTTCAAACGGCCCAAGCGCGTCTCCAGAAAATAACGACCGACATTAAAAACATCAAGCAACCCAAAATAACCGATTCCAAGGATATAAAGAATTTTTTGGATAAATCAAAAACACTGATAAATCAGGCCGCCGAATTGAACAAGAAGGCCCTTAACATTTTTACGGAAAGATACGCGAATTCGAAAGATGCTTCTTCGACGGATATCATCGCGACTTCCACTATCGCTATGACGACCTCCACTGTTTCCGTGCCCATTCTGAATCTGGCAACTTCTTCCGTTCTCAATTCATCTTCTTCCCTGCCTGCGCAGGCAGGCCCGGCGGATGTATCCGCTTTTCCTCCCATCGTATCAATCAAGGACTTGGTAAGGTCCTCTTTGGATAAAATCAAAGAGTCTTATCAGGGATTTATTGATATCAGTAACCTAGTGAGGAAGTTGCTGAAATAGCAAAATAAAAAACTCCCCTTTCCACCGATTGGCGGATGGGGGAGTTTTTTGTCGGTTCAATAAGGTCGGAAATTTATTTAACCGCCTCTTTCAAGAGTTTTCCGGCGCGGAACTTGGGCTTCGTCGCTGCGGCAATTTGGATTTTTTCTCCCGTCTTCGGGTTAACACCCATCCGGGCCGCCCGTTTGGCTACCTTGAAGACGCCGAAACCGGTAATCGCGACTTCCTCGCCGCGAGCCAGGGTCTTTACGATCGTATCAAAAAGAGCGTCCACTGCCTGTTCGGATTGTTTTTTAGTTTCAATTCCGGCGGATTTCATTACCGCTTGCACGAGATCTGATTTTTTCATCTTTTTTGGTAATCTTTTGATTCTTTTCCGACCTTTTTTAGATTAACCCCATTATAGCAGGTTTTATCTGGCAAATTCCACTGCCTTCACTTCCCGAATAACCGTCACTTTTATCTCACCGGGATATTGGACGTCGGCTTGAATCTTACCTGCGATTTTTTTAGCCAGCTCCAGTGCGCCGAAATCGTCGATTTTCTCCGGCACGACGAAGACCCGAACCTCCCGGCCGGCTGAAACGGCGTATGATTGTTTCACGCCCTCGAAGGTGTTCACGGCTTTTTCTATTTCCTGCAGACGTTTGATATATTTCTCGATGGTATCGCGCCGGGCGCCGGGCCGGGCGGCAGAAATGGCGTCCGCGGCCGTCACGATGTAGGCCTCGGGCGTCGCATACGGATAATCGTCATGATGGGATTCCATTGCGTGAATGACCGCTTCCGGCATATTGTACTTTTTGAGGAGTTTGCGGCCGATCTCGACGTGCGTACCTTCCACCTCGTGGTCGATGGCCTTGCCAATATCGTGGAGCAAGGCGCCTTTTTTCGTCGTTTCCACATTCAAATGAAGTTCGCTTGTGATCATTCCGGCGATATGAGTCATCTCAATGGAGTGGATGAGCACATTCTGGCCATAGCTCGTGCGGAAGTTCAGCCGGCCCAGGAGATAAATAAGCTCTTTCGGCAAATCCATTATTCCGACTTCATAGGCCGCTTCCTCGCCGATTTTATGGATGCGGTTTTCGAGTTCTTGGCGCGCCTTCTCCACTTCCTCTTCTATTTTCGCTGGCTGGATGCGGCCATCTTTCAATAGTTTTTCAAGCGCCATTTTCGCGAGTTCGCGGCGCATCGGATCAAAAGATGAAATAGTAACGCTCTCGGGTGTTTCATCCATGATAAGTTCCACCCCGGTCAGCCGCTCGAAAGCGCGGATATTCCGTCCTTCTCGGCCGATAATTTTCCCTTTCAGTTCCTCGTTCGGAATGCTCACGACGCTCGTCGTTACATCCGCGATGGAGTTGCGCGCGTAGCGCTGAATTGCGCCAATGATTATCTCTTCGCCTTTTTTCTCGATTTCTTCATGGCGGTCACGTTCCAATTTGGAGATTGCATTCGCAATTTCCTGGCGATGGCTGGTTTCAAATTCGTCGAAGATGGCTTTCTTCGCTTCTTCGCGCGAAAGGCCGGCCACTCGTTCTATTTCGCGAATCGCTTTTTCGTGGAGTTCCTTCACCTCCTCCTCTTTTTTCTTGAACTCCTCGTCTTTTTCGGCGATGCGCCGATTCTGTTTTTCCAGTTCCTTTACGCTCGAGTCCAGTGAATCCTCCTTTTTTATCAAACGCTCTTCCAATCGCCGCAATTCCTGCTTGCGTTCCCTCTCTTCTTTTTGGGCCTCGGAGATAATGGAAGCCGCCTGCGTTTTCGCTTCAACGACTATTTCTTTCGACTGGGTTCCGGCCGCTTCAAGTTCTTTCTCCGCCTTCCGCTCCAATGAGGAGTGAAGTTGCTTGGCCATTCCCAGACGCAGGAAGTAGCCGATTACGATACCTAGAACCGCCAAACCGCCCGCTAATAGGGGGTCTTGAATCATATTGTTTTATATTGGTTAAATTGTTTTTCATCGACGTTTTACCGTTTTTATTATATCGCTTACAATTAGCTTAATCAATCCCGTTAGAGACGTAAAACTTTAGAATTATGAATTATTCCAATTACAATCAAGTCGAATCAGCGAAATTAATCGAGGTGTCACGGATGCGCTTTTTAAGCGCATCCGGTCTCTAACGGGATGACCAAGAAACCGGTAGTTTTGGCGATTTTGGACGGGTGGGGGATCGGTAAGCTGGATGAATCGAATCCGATCTACCGCGCTGAACCTCCAACCATGAATTTCATCCGCGCCAACTTTCCGGCCGGAGCTCTTCAATCATCCGGCATTGCTATCGGCCTTCCGTGGGAGGAGGAGGGAAACAGCGAAGTCGGCCACCTTACAATCGGGGCGGGCAAAGTCCTTTATCAGCATTTTCCCAGAATATCGCTCGCAATCAAGAACGGCAGTTTTTTTAAAAACAGCGTTCTTCTCACAGCTATGGAGCACGCGAAAAAAAATAATTCCACTCTCCATTTGATGGGGCTTCTGACCGATGCCAATGTCCATGCATCTCTCGAGCATTTGGAAGCGCTTATAAAAATGGCGCGGGAGGAAAAGTGCCCGAATATCTCCCTTCATCTTTTTTCGGATGGCCGTGACACCGACCCAAGTTCTGTTTTGAAGATTTTAGCCGGGCTTTCGGATGACCTTAAATTCGATGCCCGCTCTATTCTCGCGACCCTGACCGGAAGGTATTATGCGATGGACAGGGACAAGCATTGGGACCGGACGGAAAAAACCTATCAAACTTTGACGGGAGCGAATCCGGTAAAAATCGGTTTGGAAGAAGCGGTTAAAAAAGCCTATAGTCTCAATTTAAATGATGAATATATTGAGCCGTCGATAGTCGCTAATGAACCGCGCTTCATTGGGGAAAACGATGCCGTTATTTGTTTCAATTTTCGCGAGGATCGGATGCGCCAACTTTCCGAAACTTTCATCGATCCGAATTTCGGCGTTTTTCCTGTGAAGAAATTTACCAATCTTTTTTTCGCGACTTTCACGAACTATGATGCCCGATTCGCCGTTCCGATCGCTTTTCCGGAAGAAGCGGCGGAAAATCCGCTAGGCAAGGTGCTTTCGGATAACGGCAAGCGCCAGTTGCGGATTGCCGAGACCGAAAAATATGCTCACGTCACTTATTTTTTTAATGGTCTCAAGGAAAAACCTTTTCCGGATGAATTCCGAATTCTCGTGCCATCGGAGAATGCCGTCCATTACGAACAGTATCCGCAAATGATGGCCGGGGCCGTGACTGATCGGGTGATCGCAGCGCTCGCAGAAGGGACCTACGATTTTATTCTGGTGAACTATGCCAATCCCGATATGGTGGCGCACACGGGCAATTATGAGGCGACGCTGAAGGCGATTTCGATCGTCGATCAGGGAATCAAAAGAATAATGGAAAGTGTTTTGGACCAGGACGGCGTGCTTCTCATAACTTCCGATCACGGGAACGCCGAGGTGCTGCTCGATCTGAAGACGGGCGAGCCGGAAACGAAGCACAATCCGAACCCAGTTCCGTTTTATCTGGTGGGGAAGCGTTTCAGAAAACGTTCTCCCGTGGATTCGCTCGCGCCCTTGCCGGTCATCGGAATTTTGTCCGATATCGCTCCGACGATTTTGGAATTGATGAAAATACCCCAGCCGCTCGAAATGACCGGGCAGAGCCTACTCCCGCAATTATTGAGTTAAAAAATCCAAGTAAATATTTGACTTTATATCTAAATTATTGTAATGTTTAAATATTCCTAAAACTTAGGAAAGCACCTAAACAATTTCATTTACCAACAAAGAAAGGATGGCTCCGATGAAAACTTCACTGGCTCCGTCTATCACTACCCGAGACTCCAAAGGTCTCAAATTCATGTCTATTGTTGAGGCCGCCTATAACAAAGCCGGTCTTTTCGAAGATGAAGCACAACGTGTGAACGAAGCTCCGGGCTTATCTGAGCTCGTCAGCAACTTCGTTAACGAAAACCGTACCACTAACCGTTTCTCCAACGAAGAAATGTCGTCGAAATACGGATACCTCTCCGGATACAAACCGA
>ERZ1292625.348-Hain-H41-01um-R1-348-length-73179-cov-17_pt1 | contig 73179 bp, 77 predicted proteins | sample MGYA00564400_ERZ1292625 | MGnify/ENA primary metagenome ERZ1292625 (study PRJEB36523, sample SAMEA6512639) | groundwater metagenome | collected 2019-01-08 | study: AquaDiva: Metagenomics assemblies of 32 groundwater samples | reverse complement strand
CGGAACGATACGAGCGTACGATTTAGTTTCAAGCCACCACGCGCTCCGCGCGTGCCACATCATTTGTTTTGGAAGTAGGTGCGAGTTTGGTACAATAGAGACACCATAAAAACACGGACCTTACCGGTCCGTGTTTTTATGGTGCCCAGGGCGGGAGTCGAACCCGCAAACCCTTTCGAGTTAGGGATTTTAAGTCCCCCGCGTATACCAATTCCGCCACCCGGGCACGACGATTTTCTATCACGTTCCTCATATTTTGTCATGAAAAAGCCCTCCGTATTATCGAAGGGCGGAGCGGTCCCGCAGCGTCTCCAGAGCACGGCGCACAACGTGCGAATCGCGGATCTCGCAACCATCGATGCTCTCGATAGTGACGGTTTCACGCTTGTCCGACAGGATGCGTCGCACCGCGCGGAACGTCCGAGGCTCGAAAAACGAACGCTCGTCGTCCTCGACGACGTATCCGCGCTTCTTACACGCGTGAATGATCGTTTCTTCGCCTGTCGCGATCCCGACGTGACGAATCCGGGTCTCGTCGTCATCGCTCCGATGACCGCCGCGGCCCGTGAAGACGAGATCGCCGGCGACATACGTCCCCGGCGCCAGGATCGTCCCCGGTGCCTCAAATAGCTGGTCGATGCTGATGCGCGGAATACGGATGCCGATACGGCCGTAGACATGTGCCGCGAGACTCGAACAATCGAACGCCTTGGGCGGCGAGTCGTCGAGTCCGGCCCGCAGCTCATACCGAGCGCCGAGGCATCCGCGCGCCTCGCGGTCGACGGATGTCTCGACGATGCGAAAACCTGTTTTGCGCAGAAGCGCATCCAGGATCGAGAGATGGTTTCGGTCTTCCGATCTGTCCGATCTGTAAGGGCGTACCCCCCAAAAATCGGCCGGAACCGCGCACCTATTTCCAACACCGTAAAAGAACAATGAGCACCTCCGTATCCCTTCTTTAGCTATGTTTGACGGCCGCGTCAATAATAGCGCCGGCGATATCTTGTCCCGTAGCGCGCTCAAGCTCCGCAAAGCCGGGATTCGCGTTCACTTCGATCACGAGCGGACCGTCCGCGGAACGGAGCAAATCGACGCCGGCGATCTCGCAGTGAAAGAGATCCGCCACGCGAAGCGCGAGCGAACGTTCCTCGTCCGTCAGCTCCACGGTCGCACCGACGCCGCCTTGCGACGCGTTCGCGCGGACATCTCCCGCCGGTGCCGTACGCTCCATCGCGGCAAAAACGCGCCCGTCGAGAACAAAGACGCGCAAATCTTTTCGATTCGCTTCCGAAACAAAACGCTCGATGATCACCGGATTTCCGTCCGAAACGCCGAGGTAATCGATGATCGGGAGAAGCGTTTCCTCGTCGACGGCGTAAAACACGCCCACGCCATGCGTCCCGAACGGCGTTTTTACGATAACCGGAAATCCGATGTCTCGCGCCGCGATCCGTGCTTCGTTGGTGCGCTTCGCGATAGCGAATCGCGGGGTCGGAATCCCCTCCTGCAAAAAACGGACATGCTGTGCGAGCTTGTTCTTGGTGGAGGCGACGTCCGCACGTCCGTTCACGACGGGAAATCCGGCGCGTATCAGCAGTTCGGGCACATGGGCATGCAGACTCGGTTCCTCGATGAAATTCGGTCGATACACGAGCGCGTCGTATCCTTCGAACAATCCACCCTCGTAACGGACGGAAAGCGCGTCTCCGTCGACGTGGAACGAAAAAAGCGGCGCGTACAGCCGAACGCATTCGATCCCCCTCGCGGCCGCCGCCTGCTCGAGCCTCGTCGCGCCTGTCGCGACTTCTCCGCGAGGTTCGCTCGAAATCAGAATCCCGATTCTCATGGCGCGACCTTACCACCGGGCGCGGTTCCATGGCCAGCCTCGACCATGCCCCGTCAGAAGTCTGGAAAAATTCTGCTGAAAAATATAGAGAGTCTCTATCGTAAGTTACGATAACAACAACAATTACCTCTCTTTGGACTTCTGACGGGGCATGCTAGGATCTAGGCGAACAGATATGGAACAGCTCCCTCCCCCTCTTACCCCCCCTCAGACAGGGGAAGTATCGAACGAGGCTCGTTTGATCGCGCCCGAAGAGCTAGCTGCCGAGCGTGGTTTTGACGTGGCGCTACGGCCAAAAACACTGGCCGATTTTATCGGTCAGCCGACAGCCAAAGAGAATCTCCGTATTTTTATCGAGGCGGCAAAAAAACGTGGAGAAGCCTGTGATCACGTTCTGTTGTACGGTCCGCCGGGACTCGGTAAAACTACGCTTGCGCACGTGATCGGAAACGAGATGGAGGCGAATATCCGCGTGACGAGCGGTCCGGCGCTCGAACGCGTCGGCGACCTAGCCGCCATCCTTACCAACTTGGAAGACGGCGACATTTTGTTCGTGGATGAGATCCACCGAATGAACCGATCGATCGAGGAAGTGCTCTATCCGGCGATGGAAGATTTCGCGCTGGACATCGTGATCGGCAAAGGCCCGACGGCGCGCACGCTACGCCTCGACCTAAAACGCTTCACGTTGATCGGCGCGACGACGCGGCTCTCGCTGCTCTCCGCCCCGTTACGCGACCGCTTTGGCGCGCAGTTCCATCTCGATTTTTACGGACCGGACGAAATGCGCGAGATCCTGCGCCGCTCTTCACGCCTTCTCGATCTCAAGATGGACGAAGCGCCGCTTGTTATGATCGCAAACCGCTCGCGCCGAACGCCGCGCATCGGCAATCGCCTGCTCAAACGCGTGCGCGACTACGCCCAAGTGATGGCCGAGGGCGCCATGTACGAAGAAGTCGTACACAAGGCGCTCACCGCGCTTGAAATCGACGGACTCGGCCTCGATGAGGCGGATCGCCGCACCCTGAAAGCGCTTATCGACACGTTTAACGGAGGTCCGGTCGGGCTCACCACGCTCGCCGCGGCCACGGCGGAAGAAGTGGAAACGCTCGAAGAGGTCATCGAACCGTTCCTCCTGCGGCTAGGTCTCATCGCCCGCACGCCACGCGGCCGCGTCGCCACCGAATTCGCGTATCGTCATTTAGGGATAGAACATGGAACATTGAACATTTGACCGGCTCCGTATGTTAAATGTTCGATGTTCAATGTAAAATGACCCTATGATTCCGCTCGTCTATTTCCTGATCGCTTGGCTGGTGTTCATCGCGATCTTCGGACTCATGAGCTTTATTACCGTGCTCATGAATCTGCGCTACGGCCTATCGGGTCCGGTCACCTATCTCACCACGGCGGTCTTCATCGGCGTCTCATGCGTCGTCCTGCTCGGCGTCGGCGGATTCCTGCTTACGGTCGATTGGTCGGAAACGATGGATCTGATTCCGGACACCTCAAACGTCCTTGAACTATGATCGACCTCCGCCACCTGCCGAATCCGGTTCCGAACGAGAAAATCATCCACGTCCTGCGTCGGCACCCGATCACCCTGTTCACCCTCGGCGTCGGGCTCACTCTTATCATCATCGGACCATTCGCGGTCTGGTACGGACTTGCGATGCTCAAACCGCAGCTTCTTGCCGACCAAATCACGTTCGCGCTGATCCTGATGGGCGGATCCGCGTTCTGGCTATTCGCATGGCTCTTCATCTTTCAACATTTCATCGATTATTATCTCGACATCTGGATCCTTACGACCAAACGCGTCCTCAACATCGAGCAAACCGGCCTGTTCGCCCGCACCGTTTCCGAGCTGCGCCTTTACCGCATCCAGGACGTGACGTCGGTCGTGAACGGCTTCTTCCACACGATGCTCGACTTCGGCGACGTGGAGATTCAGACCGCCGGAGAAAAGACCCGTTTCAAGTTCGAAGAAATCTCCCATCCGACACGCGTGAGTAAATCGATTCTGGAATACGCCGAAATCGACCGCAAAGAACATCTGGACGAAGCCGTCGAGCAATTCGGCATGCCCGATAAAGAGAACCTAGAACCCAGAACTTCTGGCATCTGACCTCTGACATCTGACTTCTCACATCTCACATCCTTTATGAAGCCCCTCATCCCCTTTCGACAATCGCCAAACATGTGCGGTCCGGCTAGCCTAAAAATCCTGCTCTCTTATTTCAATCGGGAACACAGCGAATCCCAGCTCGCCAAACTATGCGAATCAACGCCGGAGATCGGAACGACGCATGCGCAGATGATCGCCGGCGCACAGGCGCTCGGCGCGGACGTCATCGCCAAGGATCGCTCTACGATTGATGATCTTCGTCACTTTGTAGAGGACGAGAAGCCCGTCATCGTCGGTTGGTGGTCAAAGAATGAACCGCATCATTCGGTGGTATACGAGGTCGGCAAGCACAAGATTTTCATGATGGATCCGGACACGGAATCAGGGATTCGCATCATGCCGATCGAGGAGTTCGAAAGCGTCTGGCACGACACCGAGGGCGGAAAAGAAAAGGTCGAGCGCTGGATGATGGCGATCACGAAATTCAAACAGTAGGGACATGGCGTGCCGTGTCCCTACGACACGTTATTTTTTCGTATCCAAAAATTTGTTGGTTGCATGCACGAGATATCCGCTCGCAACGGCGATAAATCCGATATCGTCCATCCACCCTACGATCGGGGCAAAATCCGGCAGCACGTCGAGCGGCCAAAACAAATACAGGACGGCAAGCACCGACAGGATCTTCGGCTTCCAATCTGTCTTCGGATCTTTGAGAAATCGCCAGAGGCCGGCAAGATCGGGGACGAACGATATCTTTCTCATACACTCATCCTACCAGTTGCCAGTTACCAGTGACCAGTTGCCAGTTGCCTCCCTACTCCCTACTTACTCCCCCCTGCTACACTTCTGCGGATGATACCGCGGCGCGACACATGGATCGAATACGCGTTGGTCCTCTTACCGGGACTCGGCTTGATAGTCGTTCGCGTATGGCCCTGGACATGGCCGTTTCTCGTCGGATCCGCGCTTGCGGCCGCGCTTCCCTTTTTCCTCGCCACGTTGCGCGGGTTGCTCGACCGTCGGTTTGCGACGGAGGCGTTTCCCGTCGTCGCGTTCTTCTCGCTTCTCTTGTTGCGCGATTGGAATGCGGCGGCGGCCATCGTGCTCATTCTCGGAATGCTCCGGTTGGCCGAACAGCGTATGGAAGACCGCTCGCTTGCCGCGCTCGGCGAATCGCTCACGGACATCCGGTCGGTGGCCCGCCCGGACGAAATCGTCACGCTTGAGGCCGGCGACCGCGTCCCAGCCGACGGAACGATCGTCCATGGAACGGCCTTCGTAGACCAAGCGCTCATCACGGGCGAACAGGAATCCGTCGAGCGTCGGACCGGAGATCCGGTATTCGCCGGCACGAGTCTGCGCGCCGGCTCGATCAAAGTACGCGTCCGCGCCGTCGGCGGAGACACGCTCATGGAGCGCATGCGCGCCGTCATCCTGGACGCGCATCGATGGCCGTCGGCCGCGGAACGGGTCGCGGGCCACGTATCCGCCTTTTCCTATTGGGTGCTCGCGTTACTCGCCATGATCGTCTGGTTTTTTTTCAAGGACATCGAGCGGTTAGCGGCCGTGTTGCTGGTCCTACGGCCTGATGCGCTCGAAGCCGTCGTATCCCTGACCGCTTCGTTGGCCGCGGCGGCGGCGGGCAGGCTCGGGGCGATGGTCCGCGGCGGGGACGCGCTTGATCGACTGGCAACCGCGAATGTCGCCGTCTTCGATAAATCGGGGCCACTGACGTTTGACGAGATACGCATCGGTCGACTGGAGCATGACCGGGAAATCAGCGACGCGTACGTCTGGGAATGTATCGCCGTCGCCGAGTCATCGTCGCGCCATCCGGTCGGCCGCGCCCTGTATCGCGAGGCCATGCGACATATCGGTCGGGTGAGCGAAGCCGAATCGCTGCAGAATTATCCCGGACGCGGAGTCGTGGCGTCCCTTGGCGGACACGAGATCGTCGTAGGGACGGCCGAGCTGCACCGTGCCTACGGCGTCACGTTTGACGGAGCATGGCTCGTGGGATCCACGACACCGATAGAGGGCCGCGTCTCGGACGGTTTTCTCGCGTTGGACGGCCGCTGCGTCGCGCGTCTGCGTATTGAGGAGCATCCGCGTACGGACATCCGGTCCGCGTTGGAGCGCCTGCGCGCGCTCGGCGTAACGCGCGACGTCTTGTTCACGCCGGACACCGTGCGCATCGCCGCAAAACAGGCCGCAACCGTCGGTTTGTCCGATTACCGCCCGTCCATGACGCCGGCAGAAAAGTGGAAAGAGCTCGGGCGGCTCTCGCAAGAGGGACGCGTGCTTTTGATCGGCGACGGCATTCAAGATGCGGTGGCGATGAATCGCGCGCATATCGGAGTCGCCGTCGTTCCCGACGGAACCCCGGTCGAGGGGGTTCGCATCGCGCTTGCGGCGGACGAACTTTCCCGACTGCCGGATCTTCTCGTGCTCGGCCGCGTGTTCCGCGGCGTCATCCGTCTGCAGTCCGTGATCTGGATCGTGACGGGACTCTTTGGCCTGATCCTCACGTCTTTTGGATGGCTGACTCCCGTCTCCGCGGCCGGGTACGCCTTCACGACATCCGTCGTGCTCCATGCATTCACGTTTCGCATCCTCCCGAAAAAGAAACCGCATGGACAGACGGCTCAAAACAAGGGAACATAAGCCCATGACAGGCCGTCGATGGGTTCGGGCGTTTAAAACGCATCTCATTCCTCATGAAGGAAATGATCATCATCCGCACGCGTTGCGTCACCGGGGGTTGATCGGGTTCAGCCTCCTCTTGATCGCGTTCAAAGGCGCGGTCGTGGTCGTCCCGTTCGCCGTAGCGATCGTGACGCATGCCGATGAAGCCGTTATCCCCATCACGCCGACGACCGTGATCGAGCTGAGTAACCGGGTTCGCGCGTCACTGGAACTCCCTCCGCTCGTCACGGATGAGCGGCTCTCGCAAGCCGCGCAAGCGAAAGCCGACGACATGGCCACACGCGGATACTTTGCCCACGCGTCTTTGGACGAAAGGACGGCGCTCGACCGCATCCGCCACGCCGGGTATCCCGCGCGTTATGCGGCGGAAAACCTGGCCGTGCATTTCATGACGGCGCAGGACGTTCAGCGCGGATGGATGGACAGTCCGTCGCATCGCTCCATCCTCCTCGACGAGCGATACAAAGACAGCGGCGTAGGCGTAGCCTACGGCTTTTTTGAGGGGCGCGAGACGACGTTCGTGGTTCATCTCTTCGGAACAAAGGTGGAATCGGCCATGCCCGAAGCCCCGCCCCGCCTTGTCACGAACGCCGTCCTCGCTTCAACCGACGCGGTTGAAACGGGATCCGGACGCGTGCTCGCGCAAACGTTTTCCGCGGAGCGGGTCGACGGCGCCGTCCGCGAACTCTATTTGTACGCCATCGCTTTTCTTACGGCGCTCCTCCTCATCACGCTCGTCATCCGTTTCCGCGTCCTTCACGTCGCCTCGATCTCGCATACCATGCTCGTGATCGGCTTCGCCATTATCCTGATGCTTGTGTAGCGACAAGGGACAAAGAGCAAAGAGCAGCTCCAGATTGGAACTGCTCTTTGCTCTTTGCTCTTTTCTAACTGCCCCCGCTCTCTGCTCTTTGTTTACTGTTCTCTGTGCTTAGTCGATCGTCACGTTCGCTTCCAACTGCCCCGTGACGCTGTACTGGCTCGCAAGATCGATGTCCGGACCGAACGTATAGTCGTTATAAAACACGTCGGAAATGTCATCGATTTTGGTGTTCCAGTTTTCGCCATACAGCGAGCGGGCGACGTCCTCCGTCTTTACCCAACGCAATGTGCCGTCGCGTTCCACTGCATACACTTTGTTCAGCGTAGTAAATTTCACCATACGCGATCCCGGGCGGTAACGCACGTTCGAACCAAGCTGATACGCGGCGAGCTCCGTCAACGAAATTTCCCGTACCGTATCGAAATTCTGATACCAAGTGAAAAAGATACGGCTATTGGGGAACGCATGACGGCGTTCGTCACGACCGACGTAATAGACGGCACGACAAGGATCATCCACGCCCGCCCCTCCCGGACAGACGAGCTTAATGAGTCTCCGAACGACATCGTCCGGCGGCGCGGGAGTCGGCTCGGGTTCCGGTGGCGGTATCGTATCGCCTCCGCCACCCAACGGCGGTTCGTTTTGAAGTTGGCCCGTGACCCAAATCGCCGTATTCGGACCTGCGGCAATCCCGCCCGCCGTGTCGCGGCAGAACACGAACGCGATGCGTGATCCGCCAAAGGGAAACGTGTACGACTTGCTCACCGTTCCGGCCGAAACGGTCATCGCGCCCGCATCCTCCAAGTCCACGTACAAGTTACAGGACTGGATCGGTACCGAGGATTGGACGGTGGTGGAAAAAATAATGGGATTGTTCGCGGAAGCGGAAACCGGCGTAACCGAGCCGATCGTCGGGGCGGCTAAAGCCGGGGCGGCGGCCGCAAGCAGGGCGGCGCCGGAAATGGCGGCGGCCGAGCGAAAAAGAAAACGTTTCATGACGGGCAGTATACCGCTATTGACGCTTGCGAGGCCAGATCTTCGGATACGTGTCGGACAAGACCGCCAACGCGCCGGCGAGCAATCCGATATCGCGCACGGTAATCGCGTTAATACCGCTCACCGTCAACACGACGGCAATATGGAAGGCGGCCAGAGCCGCCGCGATCCAGGTCCACACGCCGACCAGAAGTAAAACGCCCACCACGATGTCGAGAATGGCCGTGCCGATCATCATCTGCCTGATGGGAAGCGGCAATAGCTCCATCGCCCAAGGCTGCAAATATCCGCCCCAAGCCTCCGGCGATTTCAAAATGAGGATGCCGATCCACAAAAAGGTGATCGCGAGCCCGACACGCAACAGATGGAAGGACGCTTGTTTCATATGAATCGATCTAGTAGATAATAAAATATATCCTGAGTATACACGCCATACCCCATACCGTAAACGCCGACATCAGACACCAAAAACACCACGCCTTGAGTACGCGCCACTGGATGTACACGAGCAAAAGCGACAAGAGGGACGCCACTGCCAGCATGAGCGCGAATACATCGACCAATAATTGTTCCGGGCCTATCTCCAATACGAGCAGCGCGGTCAACACCGAAGCCGCGATATAAAAGAGCAAGCCGGCGACATCGTTATGGAAGCCGAAGAGCTTGTTGTACTTGCTCGTCAGCACCATCGCGCACTGACCGCCGATGAGGCACACGGGTTGCTCCGCCGCCCTTCTCGTCCGAATGAGATAAACAACCTCGCTTATGCCGATGGCGGCGAGGGTAAAAAGAAGGGCAAAGGCGGACATGGGGGCGTGAGAAACTATTTGATCGGGATCGTCGCGCTCGCGAGCTTGGCGAGATCCGTGTCCGTGATCCCGAGGCTATAGAGCCGCATTACCTGATAAGCCTCTTCGCCATTCTGGAGATAATACATCTTCAAATCCTTCGGATGGATATAATACGCCTCGCCCTTGGCCTGCGCGCGCAACACGATGCGGCCGCGCAACTTGTTTTTTAGCGTGTAGCTCCCGGATTTCATCGATTCATAATCCTCCTCCGAAACGCCGAGGCTAAACGAGCGCATCATCTGATACGCCGCCGGACCGTCCTTCATGTAATACCGTTTTGATGTGATCGGATCGACGTACCACGCCTCACCGTGTTGTTCGACCTGGAGCAGGATATAGCCCTTCGTTTTGCTCAACACGGTCGTATCGGAGGTGACACGCTCTAAGCCAAGATCCTCCGATGTCAGGGAACCGGATGAAACCGGCTTGCTTGGATATTCGGACATGTACGCGTGATACGAAGACCACGTCGTCCCGGTCCGCTGTGCGCCCGTGTCGAGGAATTGCTGACCGATCCAGCCGCGACCGCCGTTCCACGCGATGCGATACCAACCGTCCGTGAAACCGATCACATCAACGCTCGCGCCGACGGCAAGCGTGGTCAGAATCGTCGATCCCTCCATGCAGGCATGATCGCGCATAAAAACACCTGACTTGATCGTCCCCTTCCCTGAATACTGATGCACCGGATCGACGTAGCAACCACCGGCATGTACCGTCGGAATCATCGCAAACATGAACGAAAAAACGCTCAAAAATGAAAGGATTTTTTTCATATATCTCCATCCTAGATCAAAAACCGTACCCATGCGAGTGCAATATGTATCTGGCCTTATGCAGGTGTTTTTATAAAGAATCGATGTGCCGCCTTTCATCCCTCGATATATTGCACCCTCCCCACTTCTCCCGTTTCGAGACGCACCTTGATACCTCGAGGATGAATTGACGCGCTCGTCAAAAGCTCTTTCACGACGCCGTAGGTCACTTCTCCCGTTTTTTGATGCTCTTTTTTCACGATCGCCACGCGTAAACCGGGACGGATATTTTTGCGGATCGTATGGTCGACGTACTGCATACGATGACGTTAAACCAAAACCTCCTCCTGCGCGACCCCATGACGCGGCGCCGTCTTTAAAATAAGTCGAGCGAATCTCAATTCATCATAGGAATAGGAGTCTCCAAGCTGGGCGCGAACCGGCGCAAGAAAATCGTTTCCGGTTTTGCGGAAGGCTTCCGCGATACGCGTCAAGCGTTCTTCGGAGGAAAAGGTGACATGCGACGCGTCCAGCGCTCGCCCTTGTTCAAGGGCTTTTTCCAAGTGCTGAATGACCGTTCCGACGCCGATATTCCGTATCTCTGCAATACGCTCCGGCGTTTCTTTCGCGTCGAACAAACGAACCGTCTCAAGCATCGTGCTCGTGAGAGCGCGCCTTGTAGACGCCCTGCTTCGAACGACGGTTTGCGCCACATCCTGCTCCCCGATCCCCCGTTCAGACGCGTAGGAGCGGATCACCTGCAAAAACGGTTCTCCAAACTGCGCAAGCTTGCCTTTGCCCACGCCAAACACCTGCGCCAACCGCTCCGTATGTTGCGGAAATGAGCGAGCCATCTCCTGCAACGTCTTATCGCCAAAAATCATGTACGGCGGAACGCGCGCGTCTTCGGCGAGACGGCGGCGTAAGGCGCGAAGTTGTTCGAAAAGATCGCGGTCGAATTCCGTAGGCGCTTCGGCATCCGATTCTGTCGCCGCCGGAGGCACGCAAATATCACAGGCTCCGCAATTCGCCTCAGGCCAAGCCTCGCCAAAATAATTCAACAGAAAGGCGCGGCGACACGTGCGTAACTCGCCGTACTTCATCATTTCCTGGAGCTGGCGACGCGTTCGTTGTCGCTCCTCCGGATCCTCCATCCCGCGAATAAAATATTCATGCTTGACGCGATCGCCTGTCGAAAAAAACAAAAGACAATCGCTTGGCAAACCGTCTCGGCCCGCGCGACCCGTCTCTTGATAATAGCCCTCGGCCGACTTGGGCAAATCCATATGCACGATCAATCGCACGTCCGGCTTATCAATCCCCATGCCAAACGCGATCGTCGCCGTAATGACCGGAGTCTGATCGCGGATAAACCGCTCCTGAACGCGCGTCCGCTCGGCAGACGTAAGGCCCGCATGATACGCCGCGGCCTTTACTCCGTTCGCACGCAAGTCAGCCGCAATTTTTTCCGTGGATTTGCGTGAGAAGCAATAAATGATGGCGGATGACTCGGGTCGGCGTTTTAACTCCGCAAGCAATCGGTCAAACGAACGTTTTTTAGGCAAGACACGATACGTAAGATTTGGCCGATTAAAACTCGACCTAAAGATGCGACCCTCCTCCAATTTTAAGTGGCTTACGATATCGTCGCGCACGCGCGCATTGGCCGTTGCCGTCAACGCCATGACCGGAATGCCCGGAAAATACTGGTGGAGAAGCATATTCCGATAGTCGGGACGAAAATCATGACCCCACTCGGAGATACAATGCGCTTCATCAACGGCAATGAGGCTGATCGAAAGCGTCCGGAGAAAATGGCGCACTTCGGGCTTTGTGAGCCGCTCGGGAGCAAGATACAAAAGCTTGATTCGCCCTTGCGCCGCCTTTGCCTCGACCTGTGTCATCTCGCTCGGAGATAACGTACTATTCCAAAACGCTGCCGGAATCCCGTTCGCATTGAGCGCATCCACTTGATCTTTCATCAACGCGACCAATGGCGAGACGACCACCGTTAAACCGGAAAAAGCGAGGGCCGGTATTTGATAGCAAAGAGATTTACCGCCGCCGGTCGGCATTAAAACCAACGCATTCTTTCCCAAAAGGCAATGTTCGATGATTTCCTCCTGAAACGGACGGAACGACTCGTACCCAAAATGTTTTTTTAGCAGTTCAAGGATCATACGCTTTCTTCTACCACGTTCCATAAACAAAAGCCCCTGTCAAGATGCCTTTGCCCTTGCCAAAGGAAAAAAAATGACATATGATCAGCCGGCGAAATTGACCACGTAAAGCACTCTGTGCCACGTGGCGAGACATGGTGGCCATGGTGAAACGGTTATCACAGCAGGTTGTGGTCCTGTTATTACGGGTTCGATTCCCGTTGGCCACCCCATCGAGAATAAACCTCCTCAACACGGGAGGTTTTCTCGTACATAGGGGCTTTTTTGAGAGGTTCTAACCGTTTTATATCCATTTTGATGCTTTCCAGTGCGTTGGAAATGGGAACAATCCATTCTGCTTTCAGTTCGCGGCGCATGGCGAGAAGTTTTTCCATGCTCTCTACTGAGATGTTTTTTTCAATGCCCATTGCGATCCAGTCGAAGCCTACAAACGGCATGTGAAAGCCGTGATGGAAGACCCGGACTACGCATCTGCGTTTTACGCGCAGGATGTGACGCTATCTTATCTGTTCGGATATCTTGAGCTTGGCGAGTATCCGATAAGAACCGAGGAAATTAGCCAATCTGGCGTTAATGAGTAACTGCGACTATGCTAGAGACTATGCAATACGATTTCATTGAAAGGTTCAAAGCGATGAGCGACGCTGAACTCGTGGAGGCTTTCAACAAGGAGGTCGGTAATCCGGGATGGGTTAGCGCGAGAGCAGAGTATTTAACCGTATTACATCGCGAGTTCGATGAGCGTGGATTTGATTACTCGGTCATCGGTAACGAGGGCGGCCTATCTCTCTCACGAGAAGTGGGACTGGAGGGAAAGAAAATCATAATAGTTGATAAAGCAGACCAGACGTTGTAAGGTACAGCTAATCATGACCTACCACTTCAGGAGAATATAACCCGCACAGCCGTTCACCTTTCGTGAGCGGTCTTTGCGGGTTTTTGATTTGTTCGATTCTCCTGCCCTCGTAGCTCAACTGGATAGAGCAAGGCGTTTCTACCGCCAAGGCTGTAGGTTCAAATCCTATCGAGGGCGCCACGCTCCCGTCGTCCAAAGGTTAGGACAGCAGTCCTATGAACTGCCCATCAAGGTTCGATTCCTTGCGGGAGTACCAAAGCGCCTGATTCGTCAGGCGTTTTGATAATCAGGAATAAAAGAACACGGCGGCAGATTCGCTATAGCGGTGCTAACAGCCTCGACGATGTGACCCCACGAAAATCTCCGCATAAACAGCGGGGATTTTTGTATACCCTACAGCTAGTTAGAACTCTTCAGGCATTGTTGATAGCATGTGTCCATGAAACTTCAATTCCAATACGACATACAGAAAGACATTGAAAATTATAAAAAGGCATCCCAATCGGTGAATAATAAAAAACCAACAAAGATGCAGGCGCTATATATGGCCGAATATGGTGAGAGCTTTGAAGATCAGAAGCTGGAAGCCTTTATCACGAAATACACAGCAGGACAAAAGCTGAACCTCTCAAGTGAAACAGAGCGAATCGAAAACGCATGGCAACCGATTGAGCGAGGGTTCTTGAAGAAGGTTGAGTCAATCTTTGGTATCCCAAGCCCGTTGGATTACGTTCGAGTTTTCCTTACTACGGATACCCGCTGCTCTTATAGCATTGAAAATGGTTACTTTTTTGTTTCTGTTTCAAGACCATTTCAAAATAAAACCATCATGCACGAACTGCTCCATTTTTGGACGTGGTGGATGTTTCATCAAGAAGTAGAGAGCGGGCGCATGACTAAGGAGTGTCATAACGACGTAAAGGAATCTCTGACGGAGCTGCTCAACATTGAGTTTCAAGACTTGTTGGACGGAGCGCGCGATGACGGCTATCCGCAACATAAGGAAATGCGAGCTATGGCGGGTAAGGTCTGGATTGAAACGAGAGATATTAAACAAACCTTTGAAGCACTCGCCAAGCTGTGCCCGATTGATAAACAAGATTCACCGCTGTAAGGAGTAATCAGGAATGAATGAACACGGTGGCAGATTCGCTATAGCGGTGCTAACAGCCTCGACGATGTGACCCCAACCAAAAATCCCTCGAAAAATCGAGGGATTTTTGTGCCCCGCGTTGGAGCGATTTGAAGCGCGTGCTTATTGCGTCACGCTGATGGCGCCCACTCCGGCTTCACCGGTCGCCCAAACCGTAATACGGTTACTTGCATCTTTGCTGATGGAATAGCCGGTATTGTAATCCGCGGCACTCGTAAAGTGAGCACCCGTTGCATTCGGGTCGACAGGAAGCGACGCCATTTGGCTCGGTACGAGACAGTCATAGATGTTCAAACCGGCGCTTGAGATCGTGGAGCTGGTCGCGAGAATCATCTGCCCGGGGCATGTCCATACACCCTTGTTCTCTGTGGTGTTTGACGTTACGGCTCCAACGATGGCCGAGACGTGGCTCCAACGTTCGGAGTTACGTGCGAGCTGGAATTGACGAGCCGGGTTAAGAGCGATGATCACGGCACCGGCCAAGACGGCGATCAAGGCGATGACGATCAACAACTCGATGAGGGTAAAACCCTGTAATTTGTGCACCTTCATAATAAAGGACTAAGAATAATAGAGCGATAAAGATTTAAATCTTATCCACAAGATATAGTATAGCACAAAAAATCAAAAACCTCCCAGTTCCGTCCACGAACTGATCGTCGGAGGCTCGATGCCGGATAGCGTGACGCGATAATTCGTGTGTTGTCCGCTTGATGTCGCCGTTGTTTCCAGCGTCCAGGTTCCGGCGTCGGCGATGATCGGTCGTATGTGGCAGTCGCCGTCCGCAACGTCGAGCGTTTCATTTCCGGCGTACCCCGCGTTTCGACCGAGGCGATCCATGGCCTGTTCCGCGCATGCCGTTGCCGCGGCCTCCGAAAGCGTCTTGTTTTCCATCGCGACGTGTATTTGCGCCGCTCGTCCGAGCGAGAGGTTGCCGATTAAAATAAACGTCAACGTAAGCGCGCCGAGCACGAGCATCGAAATGATCATGGCCTGTCCGGAAGCGAGGTGGATGTGCGGGGGGTTCATAGGATTATCGGCGCACGGCCGCGGTCGTCGTGACGGTGAACGTCGCGTATGCGGATGTCGCGTTTCGCATGCCTCCGGTCGCGACGATGCGAATGATGGCCGACGTGCTGCTCACGCGCGTGAAAGAAAGGGTTGAAAACGAAACTTCGTTCGATGTGAGCGCCACGGTCGTTCCCGTGGTTTGGGTGAGGAACACGGTTCCGTCCGTGAGCGCGATCGTCGTCGGACTGTTGGCGACCGAAGGCATCGATAAGATGAGCGTCCCGCTCGTCGAGCCGACGGTCGGTACGCTCACGTCCGAAGCCTCGGAAACGAGCGAGGCGATTCGTCCCAGAGAAAAGCGAACGTTTTCCTCCACGATCAGCGACGCGCGCAGTTTGCCGCGGATGCTGAAGGCCGTATACGCAAGGAGCGTCATGCTCGTCATGAGCATGCCGACGAACAGCGTGTATAGCAGCGTTTCGATCAGCGTGAATCCCGGGCGATGACGTGTCATAATCGATTATTGCGACGTGATGATGCGCAGCGCGTCGTTTGATCGGACGGCCGTATAAAGAATATTATCTTCAAACGCGATGTCGCTCGCCATTTGCGGGAAGTTGAGTCCGGAGTAGTAGGTCAGGGCTTGCGTGTTCGTCGCATCGAAAATTTGGAATTCCAGGTTGCTGACGGTCGTGCCCAAGAACATGAGCGTGTCGGCGGCGAATACGGCCGGAATATCATTTGAGAACTCTTTGGAACCGAGGAAGAGCGGGGCGTTTGGATTGGAGATATCGTAGATGTTGATTTCCGGCGACGTTCCGGCGACGTTTTTGCGCGTGACGTAGGCTCGTCCGTCCTGATCGTTCACGTAGAGACCGATGGCCTCGGCGCTTCCCGGAAGATTGACGGAGGCGACGATGATCGGATTGCCCGGGATTGAGATGTCTACCACGACGAATTCTCCGGTGCTGCTCGACGTGCCGAGGAACGCCGTATTCCCGAGGATCGCGATGCGATTTACGTTTCCTCCGATGTCCAGCGCGCCTTTGATTTCCGGGATCGTCTTGTTGGTTACGTCTATCAGGAAGAGTTCGGTACCGTCGTCTTCCTCCGTCCCGACAAGAACGAGCGTATTCGTCACCGCGATGCTCAACGCCTCCTCGGTGTTTCCCGTGAGCGTAAAGTTTTTGATGTTGTCGGGCGAGCTTGTCACGCTGATATTGATGATGGAAAGTTGGTTTGAGGAATCGTTAATTTGCGACGAAAGCAAAGGTTCCGGTGGTCGCGACGGCGTTTGATCCCGGACCGATATGGATGCTCGCCGCGAGCGTGGGATGTGCGCCGTCCGTCGCGTTGATGACGAAAAAGTCGTCTTTTGCGGCACTGGCCGCGGTTCCGGTCATAAAGACGATTTTATTTTTCACCGCGACTCCCGTCGCCGAGAGGCCGGCTCCAAGGTCAATCACTCCCAGCGTTTGCGGGTTTTTCCAGTTTCCGCTTAATCGGGGCGGAGCCGCGTCCGGAACGGCGTTTCGCCAATCCGACATGTTGGTGGAAAGCGCGATCGTGCGCGTGCGTTGCGCGGCATCAATCCACGACACGGTGGAAATCACTTCTCGTTCATGCGTCGCGAGATCCGAGACGGTTATTTGGCGCGTGTATCCGGCATTCGTATCCGACGCGCTTTGAAAGCTCCATACGGCATTGTTCCAAAGTAATCCGTGCGTGCCCGTTGCAAGAGATGGCCAGCTCTCGTCGCGGATCGCACGCGCGGCCTCCAAGCCTTCGCGGGCAAGCGAAAGGGCTTCCAACGAGCGTTGCGTGTTGACCGAGACGAGCAGCTGGCTTGCGATGTACACGAACACGGCCGAGGCGAAGATCGCCAACAGGCCGATCACGATGATCACTTCAAACAGGGAGCCGCCGGGACGAACGCGCGATTGCCAACGGGAAATCAGGATCATATTATTGCATTTCGATGGCTCCGACGGCGTTGATCGTCGTCGTCGCGCGCAACGCTCCGTTTGTGATGATGATCGTCGCGGCCGCGATCGGAGCGCCGGTCGGGCGGACAAACGTCACGTCCGTGTCGCCGCTCAACGTCACGCCGTTTCCAAACGTCGTGACGAGATCGAGCGTTTGATCTCTTGTCGCGTAACTCGTGCCGCGATATCGCGTGATCGAACCGGACGAGAACGCCACGCCCCATGACGAATCCGATGTCCCGCCGATCGTATCGGCCCGGGCGGCGGCAAGCTCGCTCCTGACGGTTTCCCGCACTCGATCGAACTCGGCGTTTCGCAAGGCCGGCGTGCTCACCGCGGCCGCGAGTCCCGCAAAAAGCACGAGCATCCCCATGACGATGAGGAGTTCGAGGAGGGTAAAAGCGGGCCGGGTTTTCATGGGTTACGCATGGACGCCTTCCGTAATCTGGTAGATGGGAGTGATGATGGAAAGCGCGATGAATCCGACGAGCAATCCGACGACGATAAGCGTGATCGGCTCGATGAGCGTCGATAAGTCGCGCGTCATCGTGTCTACTTCGCTCTCGGTGAATTCGGCGAGCGCGATCAAACTGTCGGAAAGCTTGCCCGTGCGTTCTCCCACCCCGACCATGCCGGCGGTCGTGCTGGAAAAGAGCGATCTGTGCCTGTGCAGTTCGTCGCCGATCGTCTCTCCGCGCTCGACGGATTGCGCGACGGCCTCGAGCTCGCTTTTATAAACCGGATTATCGGTAGATTCGGCCGTCACGTTCAACGCGACCACAATCGTCACGCCGCTTGAGAGCAAGGTTCCCAGAATGCGTGAAAATTTGGCCGTCTGTATGTTTTGCACGAGCTTGCCCACGACGGGCAGGCGAAGGAGAAGCGAGTGAATCACAAAACGCACACGAGGTATTTTAAAAAGGAAGAACAAGCCGACGATCGCAAGCACGAGGCCGCCGAGCATCCACGGCCAGTATCCCGTGAGCCAGCCGCTGACGGCGAGCAAGGCACGCGTCGTCGGAGGAAGTCGGACGTTGAGTGTCGTAAACAGCGGCAGAATCTTCGGTAGTAAGAAAAAGGCGAGGTAAATACCGATGCCAAGCGCGCCCGTGAAGATAATGACGGGATAGAGGAGCGCCGAACGCACCTTTCCTCGGAGGGACTCCGATTTTTCTAGCTGCGTTGCCAGATAACGGAGCGTAGACGCAAGCGTACCCGATGCTTCGCCCACGCCGAGCGCGTTCACAAAGAACGGGTTGAACAGTTTTGGAAACTTGGCGATGCTTGTGTGAAGCGGCAAGCCGTTGGCCAGATCGATAATCGCGGTTTGCAATACGTATCGAAACGACGGGGCGACGATCTGTTCTTTCATGACGCTCAGCGCTTCATGAAGCGGGATGCCGGCGTCGAGCATAACGGCGAGATGACGCGAGAAGTTTATTTTATCGCGCGTTTTGAGCTGCAAGAAAAGCGGTTTTTTCACCGGCTTTTCGGAAGGATTTTTCCGCGTCTTTGTCGGCGGAATATCGTTCTTGGTTTTCGATGGGGGCATAAGCGGTATGGAATCCTCAATCGTGAATGACGCGCAAGAGTTCGGCGATGGACGTGACTCCCGCGGCGGCTTTTTGAAAGCCGTCTTCAAGCATAGGCGTCATGCCGCCTTTGATCGCGGCCTCGCGGATTTCATCGGCGCTTGCGCGCCGCATGATGAGCTGGCGGACGGGTTCCGTGACTTCGAGCACCTCGTAGATACCGACGCGCTTCACGTAGCCCGTGTGGTTACAAATGTCGCATCCTTCCGCTTTCCAGACTTTTTTGACGGACGCGAGGAACTCGGCGTTGATAAGGCCCGTGAGCGCGTTTCGCTCTTCGTCGGTGAGCGTGTAGGACTTGCGGCAGTCCTGACATAGTTTACGGATAAGCCGCTGGCCGACGGCGATATTCACGGTCGACCCGATCAAAAACGGCTCGATCCCCATATCGAGGAGACGGGGCAATGTGGTCGCGGCGTCGTTTGTATGGATGGTCGTGAGCAAAAGGTGGCCGGTCATGGCGGCGTTTACCGCGATCGCGGCGGTTTCATTGTCGCGAATCTCGCCGACCATGATGATATTCGGATCTTGGCGGACGATAGACCGCAATCCTGCCGCAAAGGTGAGATTGGTCTGGACGTTCACGGGAATTTGCGTGATTCCGGGAACGGAGTATTCGATCGGGTCTTCAATCGTGACGACCGACACCTGGCGCGTATTCAGAACCTGAAGGATCGCATAAAGCGTCGTGGTTTTTCCGGAACCCGTCGGGCCGGTTGCGAGGATCATGCCGTATGGTTTGCGGATGTAACGCCGAATCGTCTCCATATCTTTTTCGGAAAAACCGAGTTCTTCGAGACTGATAAGCCGGGATCCGCTGACCAAGAGACGCATCACCACGTCTTCGCCGCTATAGGTTGGGACGATGGAGACGCGAAGATCGATTTCGGTCGAGCCTACCGGAAGTCGAAACCGCCCGTCCTGCGCCATGGCGTGCTCGTCCGTTCGCAGACCCGACAGAACTTTCACGCGCGTCACGATGAGCGACTGTTCTTCTTTGGGGAGGGAGAGGACGTCGTAGGTGATGCCGTCGATGCGATAGCGTACAATGACCGTCTCCGGCGTCGGGTCGATATGGATGTCGGACGCTTTGGCCTCCCAGGCCTTTTCAATAATAAGATTCACAAGCTCGGTGACGGATTTGACGGAGTCGAAGTCTTCAATCTTCGGAACCAACTTCATGCCTCGCGTTCGCTGGATGCTTTCCGTGATGATGTTTTTGAGCGTTTGCTTCATCCCGGAATCTTCTTCTCTGATTTTTTTTTCACGCATAGTTCGTATCGGATAATATCAGTATAACAGAAAAACATGTGAGACTTAACGCATACAAAATACGACCCGATTGGTCGTATTTTGTGCGCGTTATTTGACGGCGAGCCGAATCGGAGCAGTTTGCTCGACGGTAAGCGGCTCATTCCAGAAACGGGCGGCATGACGCTTTACCTTGCCCACGTACCCGTTGCCCGCGTTACAGCCGTTGTGACACTGAATCGCATAATTCACGTACTTGGGGTACTGGTTGCGCTCCAGATAGGAGATCGTCCAGTTCGAGGAACACACGAGATCTTCCGCACAGGCCGTCGTGATTTTATGGAGCTTATAGTGAATTTGGAAATATCCGCGCGCGCGACCGCCGTCACCGATCACGGTCGAGCGGTTCGAGGATTCCGTCCAAAGCATGCCCAAGAGGGTTTTGGCACAATCCTCGCCGTAGCCACGTTCCTCACAAACGTCCAGCAACACTTCCTGAACCGTCCGGGGGATCTCCGGGATCGTTTCTTCCTGTTCCTGCACGTTTGATACCGCAACCATAATTGCCGAATCGGTATTCGGAGCGGTCACCGCAAGCACGGGCTGTCCCGTAACAAGCACGGTGAGTACAAGCGAACCGATGGACTTATTCATCCACGCCTGAATCGGCATGGTTGTAATTTTTGTGGAGAAGTAGTTCATAAATCAAAACGACCGCGGTTGCGATCGAGGAACGAAGATACCATTTTTTGAGGGTTTTGTCAAGAGTAAAAGGGTGATTTTATCGCTAGCATTAGCTAAATTGCCTTAAATAAGGCCACGCGTACTTCAGCCAAAAAAGAAGAATAAATAAATACATTTTCCAAGATCAAATCGAGTTCTTGCCGGAAAAAAAATCCCCCGAACATCAGGGGATTTTTTTTGGAGCGATTATTTCTTGGTCCAGCTCTCAAACGCGCGCAGCACCTCGAGCGGTATGGCGAAGACCACGGTGTTGGATTGGTCGCTCGAAATGTCATTGATCGAATTCAACGTGCGCAGATGCAGGGCGCCCGGCGAGCTCACGAGAATTTCTGCGGCCTTACGTAGGTTTTCAGCTGCGGCAACCTCACCTTCCGAGTTGATAATCACGGCACGACGCTCGCGCTCGGCTTCGGCCTGTTTGGCGATCGTACGCTTCATGTCTTCCGGAAGCTGAATATCCTTTAACTCCACATTCAGGATCTCAAGTCCCCAATTAGCCGCATCCTGTTCGATAATCCCTTTGATACGGCTCGACGCCTGATCGCGCTGCGAGAGAAGCTCGTCAAGCGCGAGCTGACCCACGACGTTACGCATCGTTGTCTGCGCAAGCTGCGAAACGGCGTGCCAGAAGTTCTCGACCTCGAGTACGGCTTTGCCGGCATCCGAAACGCGATAATAGATCACGGCGTTGATGCGGCACGAGACGTTATCCTTGGTAATCGCCTCCTGATCCGGCACATCCACGGCCTTGGTACGGATGTCGATTTTCGACATGGACTGGATCACCGGAATCACGATGCGCCAACCCGGTTCCACGAGCTTGTGAAAACGGCCGAACATGAATTTCACGCCGCGTTGATACTGGTTTACTTGGCGAATCGTCGTAAGAAATGCGGCTATCAGAACCCAAAATAAAATAGTAAAAAGGATGTTCATATGGACAGAGGCTAGACCGAACACGAAAAAGCGTCAATGGCGGCGCCACGTGGAGACGTAGTAAAAAGCCGCAGCTTTGCTGCGGCTTTTACGTGGTGCCCCCGGTTGGATTTGAACCAACATTGCACGGCTTACCTGCCCGCCATGCCGACAAAAAAACCACGTTGTTACGTAGTTTTTTCATGGTGCCTCGAGTTGGAGTCGAACCAACATCTCACGGCTTAGAAGTCCGGTGCTCTATCCGGTTGAGCTATCGAGGCATGGCTTTGGCAGGCGGGGAAGTCCAGCGTTCTATCCATTGAACTACAGGGGCAAGGATTTCGGACGGAGAATAGCCGAAAAATGTCTTTTTGTCGAGCCTTATCTCTCATCCCCTTCCCCTCCCAGCTTGCCGCGATCCATTCTGGAAAACAACTTTTCAATATTTGCCGTCGCCACGTCGTCCAACGACAGGCCGAGCTCGGTCGCGAGTTGCGCCACATACCACAACACATCGCCGAGTTCTTTTTTGACGGCGTCGCGCGTCGCGTCGTCCATAACGCCCCCCTTGTCGCGCAATACTTTCTTAATCTTTTCCGCGACCTCGCCCGCCTCTCCGGCAAGTCCGAGCGTCGGGTAGATAAAATTCGATCCGACCTCCGGATACTTGGCCGTTTTCCGCGACTCTCTTTGATATTCATTCATTTCCATATCGTTATTCGTCATTCGTTATTCAATCGTCCTCCCATGGAACGCTTTATGCACGTCCTTCAATTGTTGATTCGTTACATGCGTATAAATCTGCGTCGTGGTGATGGATGAGTGCCCGAGCATCGCCTGAACGCTTCGTAGGTCGGCCCCGTTCATGAGCAAATCCGTCGCGAACGAATGACGAAGCGTATGCGGCGAAACGTTTTTTGGAATGCCCGCCATTACCGCATAGTATTTCACCAGTCGCTCGATCGATCTCGGCGTGATCGGGCCGACCTCCTTCCCCGATGCGGAGGACGGCGCGGCGCGGTCGTGTCGCACGAACAGGTGCGGCGACTCATCCCGTCTCATCTCCACATACCGCTTCAACGCATGCTTTGCCTGGTGCGACAAAAACGCGACGCGCGTCTTATCTCCCTTCCCACGCACCGTGAACTCGTCACGCTCGAGATTGATCTGATCTCGTTTCAGTCCGGCGAGTTCCGAGACGCGCATACCGGTCGAAAAAAAGAGTTCGAGAATCGCCTTGTCGCGCGCCTTCACGATCGGCGCAAGATCCGCCTTCTCCGGCGCTTCGAGCAATCGCTGCAAGTCCGCTCCGTCGAGAAACGCGACGTCGCGCGACCCCTGCTTCGCAAGCTCGATCTTTTCCGGCGCCATCGTTTTCACATCGCGCTTGGCAAGAAATTTGAGAAACGACCGAAGTGCGATTAAGTGATAATTCTGCGTCGATTTTTTCAACGTACCCTCTCCGCGACTTTCAAGACGATTCAAATACAAACGATACCGATGCACCATGTCCGACGTGATGTCGTCCGGTGCCGGATCTTCCGCCCATTCGATAAAACGCCGGAGATAGAACTCGTAATTACGGATCGTAAGCGAAGAGCGGCCTTTCTCCACTTCAAGATACTCGAGAAACGTGCGGAGATGCGAGGAAAGTGTTGCCATGGGCAGATGGTATCAGCCGAGGCCATGCGTCGCAAAACTATGTCCTGAGCTCGTCGAAGGAGCGAAGGAGTATTGACAAGGGACGCATTTTTTGGTGGGGTTCGGTCGGAGGTGCCGAGTGTCACACGATAATGACCGAGACCTGACGCTTTTTCTCATAGAGGCGATGACGCAGGCCTTCAACGGTCTCGTCTCGCCTGTGGCCAAGTCCACCATCCCGGGAACGGTCCAGCGCTTATACAAGCGCGAAGGCTCTCCCTATCTGTTCCTCGAAACGACGGCCGGTTCGGCGATGCGCTACCAGACGCACATCTTCGTGATGCTGCGCGAAAAATCCGTGCCGATCTTCGGCATGCATATCGTCGCCGAATTCGACACGAAGGCACTGGTCAAGCACTCGATCATCTTCACCGATGTCCGCAGAGTGGTGATCGCGGCGCGCCTTAAGGGGTTCGAGCAAACGACGGCTGACATCGCCGCCGGAAACGAGAACTACTCCTTCTTCCGTATCCCGGGCTACACGGAACCGGCGCCCGTCGGTAAAACCGGCGAGCCCGGCATGCTCCGGTACTCCGAAGACATCGACGATCGTCTCGATCACTTCGGCGGAAGCGAAGAAGTCGGCTTCCGCCCGCAAGCGTTTGGAGGTCGCGAACAGAGGCTCTTTCACTCGCAGATCCAAGGCGGCAGACTCTAGACCCACTCGGGTCTTTTTTAGTACGCTCCCTTTTTCTTCAACACGGCCCAGGGTGTTTTTAATAAAATATAGAGATCGAGAAGCGGCGACCAGTTTTCGATGTACCACGCGTCGAGGCGCACCTCATCTTCAAACTCAAGATCGGATCTTCCGCTGATCTGTGCCATACCCGTCATCCCCGGCTTGATCGCAAACACGCGGCGATGGCGCGGTTCGTACTTTTCGACCTCGCGCGGCTGATGCGGACGAGGCCCCACGAGCGACATGTCGCCTTTAAACACGTTGAAGAATTGCGGCAGCTCGTCGATGGACCAACGGCGGATGAATTTCCCGACGCCCGTGATGCGCGGATCATCCAGAATCTTATACACCGGCCCCCCTTTTAGACTCTTCTCCTTGATGAGTTTTTGTTCGAGTTTCAGCGCCTCTTTTTGCTTGCCGAATTGAGGCCCGATCGAAAACTTTCGATACATGGATCGAAGCTTAAACAACCGGAATATCCGTCCGCGTTCGCCGACGCGCTCGTTTACAAAGAACACCGGCCACCCGTCTTCGATAAGAAGGGCGATGCTGACGAGCAAGAGAACCGGTGAAACGAGAATGATGAGAATCGACGAAACGATGACATCAAACACGCGCTTGGCGATGCGACCCCACCCGTCGAGCGGCGTGCGCTTGACCTGCAACACGGGGATGCCGCCGGTCGTATCCATTTCGACGCGCGTGAACGTGGCGGAAAACAGATCCGCGAGATACCGAAACTCGATGTGGCTTTCTTCCGCGAAGGCGATGAGATCGAGCGCGGTTTTTCGGTCGAGTTCCGTATCGGCAAGCAGGATGACGTCCAAACGGCCTTTACGCGCGAGCGAACCCAGCTCTTTGCGAGCGGCGTCATTCCACGTACTGAGATGCTTCTCGACCGTGATGCCGATCCAAGGCGCCGCGCGGTACAGCTCCACGAGATCGTCTGCGGCGGACGAATGGCCCACGAGGGCGAGTCGCTGATGCCCGATCCGCGCACGCAATAACGTCTTGCGGACAAGATGGAGGAACAGGCGAAAAAAACCGACGTATAAGATGGCCAACGCCCATACGGCGAGAACGAGAAAGCGCGACGTCTGCCATTCGAGACGAAAGAACACCGTCGCGATCACGAGCATCGCGCCGGCGGTACACGCAAGGATCACGCGCCCGAGCGTGTTCCACGCGCGACGTCCGCGAAGGCGGTACAACCCGGCCAGCGCAAACAACGCCATCCAGATCAGCGCGAAGAACATCGAAACCGAAAGCCAGCGATTGAACGGGATGTCGGTCAGGATCGGGCGGATTTCCGTAAAAAATTGCGAGTAGCGCAACGCGTACGCCGTCACGGCCGCGCCTATCAGCGCCAAAAAATCCAGCGGGAGCAGCAGGGACGCAAACGTAAGGTCCATTCGACGCATAACGGTGACATTGTACATTAAACATTGAACATAGAACATTTTATCCCCCAATGTTCTATGTTCAATGTTCTATGCCTTTATGCCTAATGATCAGCCCTTGACGCGTGGATGAGACAAGCTTGTGCGCGCTCGCTAGATTGGCTCCATGCCCATGGCCGTGGAACCCGTTCGCTTCGAGACGCGTCGAGAACCGCGTCGCGTCGCGCTCGTCCACGACTATCTCGTGCAGGATGGCGGCAGCGAACGCGTCCTCCTCGCGCTGCACGAATTGTATCCGCGCGCGCCGATTTTTACGCTCTTCCACAATCCGGCGCGCACGCATATCGGCTTCAAACATGCCGACATCCGTCCGTCGTATCTGAACAATCTTCCCTTCGCAAAAAAACGCTACCAGTGGTATCTGCCCTTCATGCCGGACGCGGTGGAACGGTTCGATCTCTCCAACTTCGACCTCGTCCTCTCCTCTTCCTCCACCTTCGCCAAGGGTGTCATCGCCGCGCCGGAAGGTTTGCACGTTTGCTACTGCCACACACCGACGCGTTTTCTCTGGCAAGAACGCGCGGGATACGTAAACGAATTGCCGCAACCGCGTTTCGTAAAACGATTCATCCCGCCGCTCCTGCATCTCATGCGCCAATGGGACGCGATCGCCGCGCGCCGTCCGGACGTGATGCTCACCAACAGCCAAACGTCGCGTCTACGCATCCGCCGCTATTACCAACGCGACGCGGAAGTTCTCGCGCCGCCCGTGGACATCGATCGCATCCCCTTTTCAACGAATCCGGGCTCTTATTGGCTCACCGGCGGGCGTCTCGTGGCATACAAACGCTTCGATCTTGTCGTGCAGGCGTTCGCAAAACTCAACGTCCCGCTCAAAATCTTCGGCGAAGGCCCGGAGCGTGACAAGCTCCGCAAGATGGCCGGCCCGAAAACGGAATTTCTCGGACACGTCACGGACGAGGCAAAGATCCAGCTCTTCCGCGACGCCATCGCTTTCCTGCATCCGCAAATCGAGGACTTCGGCATCACCGCGGTCGAGGCCATGGCCGCCGGTCGTCCCATCATCGCCTTCGGACAAGGCGGCGCGGCCGAGACGGTGTTGAACGGCGTCACCGGCACGTTTTTTGAAGTGCAATGTTGGGAAGACGTCGGCAACGCCGTATTGCGATTCGACCCGGCGCGCTTTGATCCGCGCCAAATCCGCAAACACGCCGAAACCTTCGGCAAGCCACGCTTTTTGGAACAAATGAAACAACGTCTCGACCGCGCATGGTCCAGCCACACATCTGACATCTCACATCTGACATCTCACATCGTATGAGAGTTCTGATGGACGGCCGTCCGATGCTGCGCCCATGGATGGGCGGCGTCCCAAGACTCGCGTCGAGTTTAGCGACATCGATCAAGGCGGCACTCGGTGACGACCAACTGATCATCGCGACGACGGGCCTGCGCCGCGCGACAGATTCCGCCGTTTTAAGTTTCAAGTTTCAAGTTTCAAGACCCATCCCCAACAAACTCATCGCCTTTCTCACCTTCACCGGCCTTTCTTCATTCGATCGTTTGTTTCGAGATCAAAATGCGGACGTGCTCCTCCTGCCGAATCTCGAATTCGTCGGTCGCCCGCGCATGCCGTACGCGCTTCTCGTCCACGATCTTTCGTTTCTGGTCGAACCGCGCTGGTTTGACCGTAAATCCCGTATCTGGCACGCGCTCGTGAAACCACGATCGTTGATCAGGAATGCGACGCATCTCTTCACAGTTTCCGAAACAACGAAACGCGATCTCATACGTCTACTCGATATTGATCCGTCGCGGATTACCGTGATTCCGATGGGACTCGATCCGCTTCCCGCGCTTCCCGACAACGATCGCCTGTCGCGGGCGCATGACCATGCGCCCCTACCGCAAAACGGGCGGTTCATCTTGTGTCTCGGCGGATCTAATACGAGAAAAAACGCGTCATGCGTTTTGGCCGCGCATGCCATGCTCGTAAAAAATCCGAAATTTCAAGATGTGGATTTGGTTATTTGCGGTGGCCTCTCCCCTCAATCCCCTCCTCCCGGAAGAGGGGCAAGGGGTGGTGCGACGCACCTCGACCGTCCTTCCGACACCGAACTTTTTTCCCTCATGCGTGACGCCTCAATATTTTGTTATCCGTCTTGGTACGAAGGCTTTGGGATACCACTCCATGAAGCCGCGAGATTCGGAACGCCGTGTATCGCTTCGACCTCGAGCTCACTTCCGGAAACTGCACCCGAAGGAACGACGTTTGCCTCGCCCGCTAAACCCCATCATTGGGTCGAAGCGATATGTCAGGTCTTGGACAATCCGGAAAAACATCGAACCAAAACCGTACTCGGAGACTGGAGTGAGGCGGGGCGCATAATCACGAATAAGCTGCGTGAAATAGCAAAGGCCTGATTTTTGGCTAAGTAGGGGCACGGCATGCCGTACCCCTACTTTTTTGTTTAGGTTCATTGACAAAATACGATTTTTATGCTATGCTTACACGTTCGAGTCTGATTCCGCATACGGCGGTTTCAGGTCTCGGCACGCACCCGGGGAAGGCGTAAGCCGACTCCATGACAACTCAACAAGAAGGAGGTGGCCATGCGCCACGTAAACCGTTTCGACCTGGTCATCAACACCGAAAGTCTCGAGGAGCGTGACAATCTTCTCCAAGGCTTCAACCTCGTCGGCAAACTCATCGACGAAGAGGCGTTCTATGCTCTCGTCGAAAAGTCGAAGGCGACCGAGGAGGCCGGGGTGGAGGGCTTGCACATCCGCAAGCGCATCACCCACGGCGAACAGCGCGTGGCCGAGGCCACGCGTAAGACCGAGATGAAGCATCGGGGCATCAAGCCCGAGATCGAGGGGCTCATCCACACGGGCGAACTCGCCCTCCCCAAGGAGGGCGTCGAGTTCGCCGTCATCGACGGCTTGCTCGATCAACTCGAAGTGCGGTTCGACCTCTTCGGGTTCCGACTCGAGCAGAAGGCGGTCAAGTACACCGCCGGCGAAGTCAAGGACGCTCGACGGAAGGGGCTGGACGTTAAGTTCGGCGACTTCAAGAAGAGCGAAAAGGGCGGAGAGGTCTTCCTCTGGAAGTTCCGCTTCCTCTTCTTCACGAAGGGGAGCGTCCCCGTCGTGCAGACGGAGTTGATGCAGCTCCTGAGGGAGTACGGCAGCCAGGCGATCGTGCACAGAGCGCGATGCTACTACAATGGCGATTTCGATGCCGTCGAGCTCCTGCTCGGTTACATCCCGCCGATACTCGAGCGCGTCACCCGCGTGCTCTACGACGGGAAGGGATTCTACGTCAGGTCCATCCCGAACAACAGGAAGGGGAGGGTCAAGCCGATCGAGCGACGTCCGTCGCTCAAGGCCTCGCTCGAAGAGCGCGTCGGCGGCAAGAAGCTCGAAAGCAAGAACGGCGACACCCCGCCGCCCGCGAGCTGACCTTCGCCGCTTCCATACTCACCGGCACGCATTTCGTTCCGTGCCGGAACGAGTCACTTAGAACGAAAAAGACGCCCATCGGGTTCCACTCCCGGCGGGCGTCTTCTATATTTATTCATCGAAAGTCGAGCCGCTTGATTCATGATTCCTGTATTGCTAAGGTCGTTTCGCAAAAAGGAGGATACGAATGTCGACCGACGCCCCTTTGAAAACCGTCGTCATCGCGCTGCACATGATGGATCAGGATCTCATACCGCTAATCATGAGGCTTGGGTACGACCCCGTCACCATGCCCACGCGCGACGCCTCGTGGGGATTCATCGCCAATTCGGATGAAGAGGTTCGCGTCGTCTTCGGACGTGCCGGACTCAAGCGCGTCTACGCTCCGCTGCTGATCCAGCAACTTACCGCGCACGGATTCAAACAGCAGGGATGCATCCTGGCCCGTAAACCGGATACGTACACCAAAAAGGAAGCGCGTATCGCAAAATGCGAAGGCCTCCTGAACGTCCGTGAGGGACGCCCTAAGTTCGGACCGGCAAAGCAGTATCTCTGGAAACAATGTCTGGAGGTCAGGTTTAGACCCGGCAACGCAGCGCCGGTGCGCGGCGATCGACTTTTGCTTCGTTCAATGTTTGAACACATTTGCTGGAAACGCGGTCGCGTATACGAGATCACCGAATCAGACGGTCGGCGATACGCGCTCGTCGAGCTGGTCATGCCGTTCCGTCGCCGCAGGATCATCTGGCCCACCAACCTCATCTTTGTCGGCAACAGATTTCAGGCGAGACAGATCTCACATCTGCAATTCTAAACCCGATTCGGGTTTTTTTATTTTCAGCCTACCCCCTACATCCTACATCCTACTTTCTACTCACTTCCCCCCTACCCCTCTAACACGCTGGCGCCGGCTTCAAACTCCACCTCCGCATCCAGCACTTCAAGCGGCACGGCTTCGCCGGCGAAAAAAATGCGACCTTCCAGCTCATTCAACTTTTCAAAACTCGCGTCTTGAGATGTTCCCGTCGATTCTACGGCGCGTTCACGCAACCGCTTCAACCGTTTTTTCATCGCTTCCAATTCTTTGGTCGCTTCGTCGATCATGGGTTCAAGCGCTTCCTGATGGTCTTCATATAAATCGATGCGCGCCTCGTCCCGCACCATGGAAATCTCGATCTCCTGATCCGGCTTGAGCACGATCGACGCGTCGTCATCTTTGAGCGTCGATGCGAGATCCGTCGCGTTTGCGTCTTTGCGCAATTTTCTGAGAAGAGACGCCGTAGTCGGACGAACGTGTTTGACAACCGCTTCCCACTCGAGCTCCGAACCGACGGATTCGATAAAACGCGACAAAGCGTGGCGCGCGGGCCATGTCGCCGCGCCGATGTTCTTCGCCTCTTCCGCGAGACGTTCCGGCATCACCTCGTCCGACCCGTCGCGAACCGACTGAATCAACGTCTCATACGGCTTGCGGTCTTTTTCCGGCAGATACGGCAACACCGACTCGATAAAGTCGCAGACGGCGATCCGATTATGGAGATCCAAATGAGGCACGACCATGTCCGTATGATAACACGATCCTTGATCCCTGAACCTTGATCCCTGAAATGAAATAGGTCTGGGATCACGGATCTGGGATCGCGGATCGGAACCGAAGCTCTAGCGAACGTCAACGCGCCGAACGCCCGAGGGGTCGGATTCGATCGTGATGCGCCGAACATCCGGAACGGAACGAAGCCAAGCCTCGGCTCGCTCCGGCCACTCGAACGCCATAACGGTACCGGGCTCGGACAAGAGTTCGTCCAACCCAAGCGGCAAGAGGTCCTGCGCGTCGTCGATGCGATAGGCGTCCACGTGAATGAGTTGAGAAAGCTGGTAGCTGGTAGCTGGTAGCTTGTAGCTTCGGACGAGGGAAAACGACGGACTGCGCGGATTCGTCTTTGCGCCAAGAATGCGTGAAAGCGCCTGCACGAATGTCGTCTTTCCCGCCCCAAGCGGACCGGATAACGTGATCACGGTTCCGGGTTTCAAATCCCCCGCGACCGCTCGCGCGACCGCGTCCCACTCTTCCATCTTCGCGACAATATATTTCATATTCGTACGGGCACAGCATGCCGTGTCCCTACAGATTCCATTCCGGCTTGGCCTCGATCTTTTTCCAGTCATGCCGCTCCCCTTTCGAAAGCCGCCACCAGCCTGCCGCCGCGATCATGGCGGCGTTATCGGTGATGTACGCCCGATCGGACGGCAGATACGCAACGCCCGGCAACCGTTCTTCGAGCGCGGCCGCGAGCGTGTCGCGCAGCAACGTATTCGCCGACACGCCACCGACCAGTAACACGCCTTTCACTTTGTACTTCTTCGCCGCGTCGATCGTTTTTTTCACAAGCACGTCCACAATCGCCTGCTGTACGGAGGCGGCGAGATCGCGTTTTGCTTTTTCACGCAGCGTGTCCGGCCCCCTTGTCCACGGCTCCCACGCAAGACGCACGGCCGTCTTCAATCCGCTGAAACTAAAATCGAGCGTTTTGTCGTTCATCATCGGACGCGGCAAATCGAAACCCGCCGGATCGCCCTCGAGCGCAAGCCGCGCGATCTCCGGACCGCCGGGATACGGCAAACCCATGAGCTTGGCGGTTTTGTCGAACGCTTCGCCGGCCGCGTCATCTCGCGTTTGCCCGACGATCTTGTACTTGCACGCGTCCTTCATCAACACGAGTTCCGTATGCCCGCCGGAAACCACGAGCGCAAGCATCGGGTATTTCCAGCATTTTCGATTCTCCGCATTCAGCCACGCGGACGCGAGATGTCCTTCCAAGTGATTCACGCCGACGATCGGCTTGCCGGAAAGCATGGCGAGCACGCGTCCCGCCTCGATCCCGACGCGCAACGCCGTCGCAAGCCCCGGACCCGATGTGACGGCGATCGCATCAAAGACCCCTCTGTATCTCCCCTTTGTAAGGGGAGAACGGATCGCCCCCTCCTTGCCAAGGAGGGGCTGGGGGAGGTCGAGTGCTTGCGACAAGAGCGACACTGTTTCCGCCACGTGAGAACGCGCCGCGACTTCCGGTACCACGCCGCCGTATTTTTGATGAATCGGCACTTGTGATGAAACAAGATTCACTTTTATCTGTACGGACACGGCGCGCCGTGCCCCTCCTCGCCCGATTTCCAAAATCGAGATCGCCGTCTCGTCGCAACTCGTCTCGATTCCCAAAACGCGCAAAGGCTTCATAGACGGTAGAATGGGGCAAATCGAGCGGATTGTCCACGGCCCTTGCCTCGTAAAAGTCGAATGCGTACGATAAGCGAACTATGTCACATCTGAATGAAGGCGACCGCGTTCCAGACGTCATCTTTAAAACCCGAGTCCGCGACGAATCCGTTGCGGGAGAAAACCCGTTTCGTTGGCAGGATCGCACGACCGCCGAGATTTTTGGCGGCAAAAAGATCGTGCTCTTTTCCCTCCCCGGCGCGTTTACCCCGACCTGCTCATCCGTCCACGCCCCCGGCTATGAGGCGTTCTACGACGACTTCAAAAAACTCGGCGTTGATGAGGTCATCTGTCTCTCCGTCAACGATGCCTTCGTGATGTTCAAGTGGGCCAAGGATTTGAAAGTCGAAAAAGTCTCCATGCTCCCCGACGGCAACGGCGAATTCACCAAAGGCATGGGCATGCTCGTCAAAAAAACCAACCTCGGTTTTGGCGATCGCTCCTGGCGCTACAGCATGTTCGTCGAGGACGGGGTGATTAAGAAGCTCTTCGTCGAACCGGGCTTCACCGACGACTGTCCGACCGATCCGTTCGAAGTCTCCGATGCGCAAACCATGTTAAACTATTTGAAGGAACACAACGTTTAAATATTTCTCAAGCTCTATGAAAAAGTTCTTCGTTCTCGCCATCGGTCTCGCCCTCATGGGACAGGGCTGCCTCGCCAGACCGCAACCCGCGTCCCCGTCCGCTCCTGCGTACGTCCCCGCTCCCGCCCAGGCGCCGAGCCCAGCGCCTGCGCCCGTCGAAACAAGCGAGCAAAACATGCCGCCGCAGGAAGACACGACGCCGCCTCCGCCCCGCGGCTCATCCACGTACAATGTCGCGATCCAAAACTTCGCGTTCGTTCAACCCATCATCACGGTAAAGAAAGGCGACAAAATCATCTTCCAGAACCGAGACTCGGTCGGGCATACCGTCACGGCCGACGGCGACGGGTTCGACTCGCCGCTCCTCCTCCAGAATCAAACCTACACACTCGATACGTCCGACCTCGCTCCGGGTTCATATCCATACCACTGCACGCCGCACCCAAACATGCGTGCGACGATCGTGATCGAATAACTCATCAACGAAAACCGCGTGACCCCGCCTGCATGCAGGCGAGGGTTTTTATTGCTTGCGCCCGTTCGGTTCAACAAGTATCCTGGGACAAGCTTATGCATCGAATCCCACTCGATACGAAGCGCAGCGAATTCACGCATGCCCTCCGGGGCTTATTTTTTTATCCTCTATGACGAACGTCTATATCGGTGAGCCAAATGTGACCGCCTTCAGCCGTGTTTCCAACGCCTTACGGGCGTTCTTTTTAAAGAAGGGGTTCGTCGAAGTCCATACGCAGGACCGACTCTCCATCCTGGCCGCCTGCGAAGACCCAACGACGGTTGCTTCATTCGAATATTTGGGACAAACGTGGCCGCTCCCCCAAACCGGCCAGATGTGGCTCGAATACGAGTTGCTGACACGTCCGGAAGTTCCGGGCGTGTTTTGTCTCAGCACCAGCTATCGCCAAGAACCGAATCCCATTCCCGGGCGTCATCGGGTCATTTTCCCGATGTTCGAGTTTGAATCCAAAGGGACCTTGGATGATTTGCGGCAGCTCTCGACCGAAATGCTGACCCATCTGGGATATGGAACGGATTTTCCCAGTCTCCAATACGACGATCTGGCTAAACAATATGGCGTAGATGAAATCTCGCGTATCGAAGAAATGAAAATGAAAGATGAATTTGGCCGCGTAGCTTTTCTGGAAGTCTTTCCGGAACACACTTCACCCTTCTGGAATATGAAACGGACGACGGACGGACACGCGCATAAAATCGACGTGATCGTGGACGGCATGGAAACGATCGGCTCGGCTGAACGCGGGACGGATCCTAAGGAAATGCGCGATCGCTTTTACTCGATCAGCAAAGGCGGTTACGCGCAAAAACTCTTTGATCTCTTTGGCAAAGATCGCGTCGAAGCCGAGCTGGAAGCCTTTCTTAAGCTTCCGTTCTTCCCAAGATACGGAGGAGGAATCGGGATGACGCGGTTGATTCAGTCGATGGAGAGGAGCTGAGTTGACAAAATGGCATCTAAACAGCAAAGTCGGCCCACGAAGCCAAAGGAGGCCTCATGCATATACACGCTCTCGGACCCACGGATCTCGCGCATTTTCCGACCCTTTACGATGTGGCCACAAGGGTCCGCCAGCGGGCCTACGCCCCGTATTCGAACTTCCTCGTCGGAGCCGCCGTCCTAACCACCAGTGGCAAGATCTACGCCGGCTGCAACGTCGAGTGCGCCGACTACGATGGAACGCACGCCGAGGAGTCTGCCCTGTCCGCCATGGTCGCGGCTGGCGAGCGCTCACCCAGTCGTCTCCTCGTCCTCGCGGGGCTGAGGGACCGGGTAGAACCGACGTTCGTCACCCCCTGCGGCAAGTGCCGACAGAAGCTGATGGAGTTCTTCCCACTCTCCGGCTGCGACCTCCGCATCTTCACCAACGATATGAACAAACCTCACATCGTCCTACTGTCGGATCTGCTGCCGCGCTCGTTCGGCCCCGCCGACATCGGCGTCGATCTAGCCAAGCACCGCCGCTAGCGCACCCAACGGGTGCGTTTTTTGCAGTTGGTTCCTAACCGATCCGTACCGTATACTCTCCGCATGAGCGCCAAATCAACATCCATTATCCTATTCGAAACCAAGGAGGTTCGGCGCATATGGGATGCGAAGGCCGATCAATGGTTTTTTAGCGTGATCGACATTGTCGAAGTATTAACCGACAGCACAATTCCAAAACGATACTGGTCAGATCTCAAAAAGAAGCTAAAAGATGAGGGTTTTGAGTTGTACGATAAAATCGTACAACTGAAATTTGTCTGGAATTGGTTCTGAATATGTTAGCCGAAGTTTCGACGACGGAAATCGCACGGAAGCAAGATGTGAAAGGACTGACTGAAAACCGCAAAGCGGCGCAACAGGGTGGATCAATCGCTGGAAATGCGCGAAAAGAAATTGAATCGAGAACCGGCAAACCGGTTATTTCACCGGGCAATCTTTTGTCATCTAAAAGGCCACCGAGGGAACTTAAGTAGTGCGCAAAACCATTGAATACAAAAACCAGCCACGTAAATGGCTGATTTTCATTGTCGAGTTCATCTCTTAACGCTGTCGGGCGGGCGAAGCTTAGCTTCGTGATCCCGTCCGCCGTGAGTCGAGCTGAGCTCGATGGTAGCCCGTAAGAAACTCCTCATGAACTTTTTAGAGCGGGTGCAGATTCACCTCCCCGAACTCAACTCTTGGAATACGGATATTCGGGAGGCGTTGAAACAGGGGCTACGTCCGCAAATCCTTGAAGTTACCTACTAAAAGGAGTAAGCTGGATTCAATATGGCATCAGAATCAGACGGCTCAATTGCCGACGTGGCACAAAACCTCCCCGCTATGTCTGGGGGCGGCAATCCAGCACCCGCGACACCCGCTGGAACGGTTGTCGCACGCGATGGAACCGTCGTGACTCTTGGCGAAAAGGGAGGCCGGAACGCCAGCCTATCCTCTCCCAGCAAGGGCATGAACTCCCGTAGGAAGTAGTTATAGGCTCTGTAGAGCGATACTATGCACCCTGCCTCGGTCAAAGATAGGTTCGTCGAGTTGAGAGCTCAAGGCAAGAGCTTTGTTTCGATTGCCGAGGAGATAGAGGTATCCAAGCCGACCCTGATCGAGTGGAGCCGTGAAATGCACGAACAGATACGCAACCTCCGCGCCATCAATGACGAGGCGTTGCGTGAAAAGTACCGCCTAACCAAACACCACGAGCTCGAAATCCTCTCACGCCAGCTTGAAGCCGTGGAAAAGGAGATCGAGCAAAGGGCTCTCGCGGATATTTCAACGGATAAGCTCTACGGTGTCCTATTCAAGCTCATGGGCGAAGCCCGCGAGGAACGCAAGCCGGTGACGCTCCAACATACTCACGACAGCCTCGACTTTTTAGACATTGCCACTACGAAGACTTGGGAGGCATAGACTGAAAATCCTACCCTTTCTTGACCGGAACTTTACCGTTTTATTGATTGTTTGATTTTTATTCAAGTTGGGGAGCCTACTTGGGCAACGTGCCGCCGCTATCAAGACACGCTTGGATGGTGTCGTAAGCCGTATAGTTTTTCGTCTGGTTGTAGTAGGTCGTGCCTTTAGCATGGCACTTGCCCGAGGACGTGGCTTTTTTGACGGGCGGTTCGTTCGTTCCAGCTGGGGGCGTGGACGGCTGGGGAGCGGGCGTGGGTGTGCTTGGGGAGGGCGTGGTGGGTGCTGGGGAGGGGCTTGTTACGGGTTGCGCGAAACCAGCACAGGCATCATCCGCCCACAATCCTTTCTTGCCTTCACGAGCCGCACGTTCGGCATCCTTGAACATCTGCTGGTACTTGTAGGGCGTATTGTAGGTGTATTCGTGGGCGTAGCCTTCTTGGATCAAAACAAGGGCGAGGTTCCGTCCGTCGGGGAGAAACGCATAGCGGAGTAAACGGTCGTACTTGTCCCGCTCTCCTTGCGAGGGATCAGCCTCAAGAGTGACGCGCTTGCCCGTCAATAACTCCTTCGTTTTTGCACTGGCCTCTTTACCGAAACACTGGACGGGTTTTCGCGGATCAACAGTCTCCGGCGTGTCCACGCCGATCATTCGTAAGCGTTCGGTTTTTCCGTTCATATCTACATCGAACGTGTCACCGTCAACGACATGGGTGACCAAAAAGGTCGTCGTGGATGGGGTGGCGGCGTTGGTTGTTTTTGGTTCCGGCTCTGCCTGAACTTCCGTAGAAGTCGGTGTTACCTCGACGGGCGCGGTTGAGGTCGGTGCCGTGTTTTGTACCGCGATGGTCGCACCGTTCTCTTTCGGTACGGATGGGGCAAACACGCCGACCATCACGAACGAGAAAAGAGATAAGCCGCCAAAAATCGCGGCCACTTGTTTACGGGAAACCTGCCTACGCAGGATTTTTGATATAGCGGTCGGTGATACGAGGCCGACACACAATCCAACGATGCTCGCGAGGAGCAAGAGTGCGAAAAAAGTAGTCATAGTTTTTTGTAGAGGAGTTGTGTGAAGGACGGAGCAGGCTTCACAACACAAAGCCCGCCGCCAGCTGGCACCTTTCGGCACCCATACCCCTTTCGAGGTACGACGCATCCCTGCGTGCTGAACGACGGGTTCAGTACAGGGATGCGTATTTAGTGCCATGCCCTACGGAGGTTCCGTAGAGTTTAGGCTGGGTTCAGTTGTGGCTGTATGTTGCCCGATTCGTTGAAATCTGGGAAGGCTTGGACTACCCACGCCTTGCAAGGGTTATACGTCGCATGTAAACTATTGTCAACTATGAAAAAGCAAGACTTTTACCTTGTCGAGGAGTTGGCGGAAAAGCTCCGCGTCAACAAAATGACGATCTACCGCTACATCAAGGCGGGCAAGGTGAAGGCATCAAAAATCGGCAAAGAGTACCGCATCGAACGCGGAGACTTCGAGGCCTTTATCGACAAAACAAAGCGGGCTTGAAGTACGAAAACCGCGACGCTTGTTCGCAGAGACTATGCCCTCCCCAACGCCTCAAACTGTCCCCGACTTCGTTGCCCGTATTCGCACGACGTTTGGAATTGACGAGATTGAGAATCTACCGGAGGACGTGACGACCCTTCGCTACGTCCTATACGCCCGCAAGAGCACCGATAACTCGGCCAAGCAGGAACGATCCATCGGCGACCAAATCCACGAATGTAAGACATTGGCAGAGCGTGCAGGGCTTCACGTCGTGGCCGTTCTCCACGAAGAACACTCGGCCAAGCTCTCCGGCAAGAGGGACGTGTTTCATGCCATGCTGGCAAGCCTGTCCAGCGGCGAATATGACGCCATCCTGACATGGGCTCCTGACCGTCTTGCCCGCAACATGAAAGACGCGGGGGAGGTGCTCGACCTACTCGATAAAAACGACATCAAGGACATCAAGTTCGCCAATGGGTACTACTTCCAAAATGACGGCGCGGGCAAGATGATGCTCGGCATCGCCTTCGTGCAGGCTAAACAGTTCATAGACACCCACTCCCAGAACATCAAACGCGGCATCAGTCGCATCACGGCCGAGGGCAAGTGCTACGACCGTCCCAAACACGGCTACTACAAAGACAAGGACAAGTACCTCCGGCCTGACGGGGAGAACTGGAACCTCATCAAAAAGGCCTTCGAGATGCGCCTGTCACGCGAACCGAAGTACGCTTTGCGGGAAATCGGGACATGGTTACAGGGGCAGGGCTACCCGCTCAAAACCAAGCACCCAGAACGTCACTCAATCGTCGTTGACGATAAGTTCTTGTCTGACCTATTCCGTGATCCTTTCTATGCCGGAGCCCTCATCTTCGGCAAGCGGATCGTAGACCTGACAAACAAGTACAACTTCCAACCTATCATCACGCCTGACGAGTTCGACATGCTCGCCAAAGAAGATGGCATCAATAAGAAGTTCACGTTGTCCGAGGTCATCAAGCCCAAGGGCTCGGTCAAAGCTGACCTCATGCGTGGGATGGTCATTTGTGGCGGTTGCAATCGTCCCCGTTCCGCTGGCATCACCCCAAAGAAAACCAAAACGGGTACGACAAACTATTTTCTATACCGTTGCGACACGGTGGGGTGCAAATACAAAGGCAAATCCATCCGCGCAAAGGAGGTGCTGGCCGCCGCCTACGCCTTCCTCGACAGCCACCCGATGAACTTTGAGAAGGGCTACGCGGCGTACAAGCGCGATATGGAGCATCAAATCGGCGTGCGCGACGCGGAACTCCTATCAAAGCTCAAATCCCTTCATAAACAACACGAGGCGGCCAAGGAACGGGTGGACGAGGCCAAGGCATCGCTCAAACAATATGCGGACGACGCGGTGCTCGTAAAAGAGTTCAAGAAAGACTTGACGCAACAACTCGCAAAACAGCACGAACTCGAAAACGAAATACGCAAACTACAGAAAAAACGAGAGGACGGAAAAGAGGCGATCCAAAGCTACGAACAGTTCATCGAACTTTTCGGAAATCTGGCTCAACACATCAAAAAAATAACCAACATGGACGACTTGGATTACATCATGAAAAAAGTCTTCATGAACTTTGTTATCGAGGGCAAGAAAGTCGCTCAAATAACACAAAACTCCCTGTTTAGGGAGTTGTGCGGTACACCGGAATCGGTGATGGTAGCCCCAAGGGGAGTCGAACCCCTCTTAACGGCTTGAAAAGCCGCTGTCCTAACCGATAGACGATGGGGCCATGGGAAGGATTTGCGTTGCCGAGTGTATTCAAAAAAGCCGCGTACGTCAAGGTCGCATGCTACACTTTGCCCATGATAACGATCCTCACGCTCCTCGGATTGCTCGTTCTTTTTTATGCGCTCGGCCTTTCCGCGGACCTCGTCATCAAACATATCCGCAGCATCGGAAAAAAACTCGGCATTCCGGTGTTCGTACTCGGTCTCATGCTCGGATTGCTTACCTCGCTTCCCGAGCTCGGCATCGGCATCAACGCTCTTGCACAAAACGTGCCGTCCGTTTCCGTAGGGAACCTGCTCGGAGGCGTGATTGTTTTGTTCTGTTTGATTCTTGGACTCGGCATCGTCCTGAACCGCGAAATCAAAACGGACGGGAAAACGGAAATCCTCTGGCCTATCCTGGCCTACATGTCGCTCCCGTTGCTTTTTGGTTTGCGAGGATACATCGGATTCTGGACCGGGTTCGGGCTTCTGCTCCTCTATCCGGCCGTCTTGCTGTACGCCTATCTGTCGCACGGAGAAAAATCCGGTCATGCGTCGGACGGCAAACGCGTTCCGATCGTAAAAGAGCTGGCCTTTATCGTCCTCGGACTGATCGGCATCATCTTTCTTTCCAATCTTATCGTCCGCATGACGCTGCCCATTCTGACCACGCTTCGCGTACCGGGCTTTATTGTCGGATTGCTTGTCTATTCGATCGGGACCAACTTGCCGGAACTCATCGTGACGATCAGGGCGTGGAAAAACCATGTACGGGAACTCTCCTTCGGCAACATCCTCGGCTCGGCGGCCGCCAACGCGGCCCTGCTGGGCGCGTTTGCGATGACGCAAACCCTGCCGGTTACCGTCGACTTCTCCTATGTCGTCACCGTCCTCGTGATGCTCGTTATGTTCGGACTCGTTTTACGATTTTATCGTACCGGTAAACGCTTCTCCCGCGTCGAGGGGCTTGTTCTCATCGCCTTATACGTCATATTCGTCCTGTTTCAACTTCCTACGCTCTCTGCCTTTGCCGGAACACTTTAGCTCTATGCAAACTCCCGTATCCGATACCCCTGTGCCGTTTTGGTCGCAACCGACCGAACGCGTCCTTTTCGAATTGAAAAGCTCGTCGCAAGGACTCACGACTCCGGAAGCGGCCAAACGTCTTTCGCGGTACGGAAAAAATGAAATCGACGGACGTCGTCGGCTTGGAGCGCTTGTCATCCTTCTTTCGCAACTCAAAAGCCCCCTCATCATCATCCTGCTGGTCGGATGCGCGATCTCCCTTGTCCTGCGGGAGTGGGTGAACGCCGTCGTGATTCTTGCCACGGTCATCGTAAACACGGGTCTTGGTTTTTGGCAGGAAAATAAGGCTGAAACGGTTCTTGAAGAATTGAAGACCTACTTAAAAAGTCACGTACGCGTTTTTCGCGACGGAGCGGGGCACAAGCGGGACGCGACGGAGCTCGTGCCGGGCGACGTGATCCATCTTTCGCAAGGCGATCGCGTACCGGCGGACGGGCGTATTCTGGAAGCGAATAGCTTAGATGTCGACGAATCCGTCCTTACAGGAGAATCGCTGCCTGTGCACAAAGATGGAAAAGCGGTGAAAGAAGACGCGCCGCTCGGCGAGCGCGGCTCCATGGTCTGGAGCGGAACGCTGGCGGTGCAAGGGTTCGCGCAAATCGTCGTCACCGCCACGGGAAAAAACACCGAGTTCGGCCGCATCGCCGAAATGGTTTCCTCGCGCGAACGTGAGACAACGCCGCTCCAAAAAGCCGTGGCCTCGTTCGCCCGCGTCATCGCCGTCGTCGTGATCGCCTTGTCGGGCCTCCTGTTTGGGATCGGCTTCGCGCTTGGCCAGGACCCCGCCGAGATGTTTTTTATTTCGATCGCGATCGCGGTATCGGCCGTACCGGAAGGACTCCCCGTCGCGCTCACCGTCATTCTCGCGATCGGCGTGGAGCGCCTCGCGAGACAAAAAGGCATCGTCCGCAAATTGCTCGCGGCCGAAACGTTGGGATCGACCAGCCTCATCCTGACGGATAAAACAGGCACCCTCACGCAGGCCGACATGCGTCTCGTTGACGTCGTTTCGTATGGGGCGGACACGGAAGAACGGGTGGCGGCCATGCTGCGTGAAGCCGTGTTGAACACGGATATCATCATAGAAAATCCGGAGGCGGATCCCGATGACTGGCAGATCATCGGACGCTCCATGGAATCGTCACTCGTGCGTGACGCGGGAAGGCGTGGCGTTCTCTTGCCAAGACTTCACAAAACGTATCGCATCGTTGATCGCGTGCCATTTGATTCAAAGAAGAAATATGGCGCCGTGCTCGCGGTCGACGGCGGCGAACAACGACTGATTCTCATGGGCGCACCGGAAATCCTGCTCGCGCTTACCGACGTCTCCGAGGAAGAACGCGAACGGATCGGCCGCGAAATGGAAGATCGGGCGTACGGCGGAGAACGTCTGCTCGGACTCGCGTCCGTCGCTTACCCCAAGGAAAAAATCGATACGCGTAGTCGTTACATAAATCTCGAATTTAAAGGCTTCCTCGCCTTCCGTGATCCGGTGCGACCAAACGTGAAGGAAGCGATCAAGCGCATCAGCCAAGCGGGCGTAAAAACCGTGATCGTCACCGGCGATCACAAGGGAACAGCCGAACACGTGGCGCGCGAACTCGGCATTCTGGAAGGGCGCGGTCTCGTCGTGACCGGCTCGGAGCTTGCACAGATGGACGTCGCACGATTGCGTGAACGCCTGCCCGACATACGCATTTACGCGCGCGTCACGCCGGAGCAAAAGCTCATGCTCACGCGGTTGTATCGCGAGCAGGGCGAGATCGTGGCCGTGACGGGCGACGGCGTAAACGACGCGCCGGCGCTTCAAGCCGCGGACGTGGGCGTCGCGGTCGGATCGGGAACCGAAGTCGCCAAAGGCGCGGCCGATCTCGTTATTCTCGACGATAACTTCAACACGATCGTCATCGCAATCGAGGAAGGTCGTCGCATTCTCGACAATATCCGAAAAGTGTTCGTCTATCTGCTCTCAAACGCGGCGAACGAACTCGCGCTCATCGGCGGCGCGTTGCTGTTTCAAGTCCCGATCCCCATCACGGCACTGCAAATCCTCTATGTGAACTTCTTTTCCGACAGTCTTCCCGCTATCGCGCTCGCGTTTGAAGAAATCGGTGACTCGAAAAATCGTTCACGCACCGTCGGCACCGCCACGATTCTCAATTCCCAAGTGCGCTTCTTCATTTTCGTGCTCGGTCTTGGAACCAGCTTCATGCTATTCGCGCTTTACTATATTCTTCTTGGCCAAGGACATGATCCGGCGCTTGTACGAACGCTTATCTTCGCGTCATTCGCAAGCTATACGCTCTTCGTTGCGTTTTCCCTGCGAAGCTTGAAGCACAGCATTCTGACATATAACCCGTTCGGCAACCGCTACTTAACGGCGGGTGTCGGCATCGGTCTGGTTCTGACCGCCGGAGCGATTTATCTCCCCTTTCTCCAAAAAATCCTAAGCACGGTTCCACTTCCGCTCCCTTGGCTCGGCGGCGTGCTCGTCGTCGGTCTCGTAAACGTCATCTTCGTCGAGGGCGCAAAGTGGATCTATCGAAAGCGAGAGGATTAAGACCGTTTGGATTGCGCCTTCCTCCACTCCTCAATCTTTTTATGATTCCCCGAGAGAAGTACGTCGGGCACATTCCAAACTTTTAACTTTTGCCTTTTGCCTTTTGACTTACCAAGAACATAATTTTCCGGTCTCGTATACTGCGGATATTCGAGTACGCCTGCGTCCGTATGCGACTCGGCCGCAAGCGACTCCGCTTTGCCAAGGACGCCGGGAACCAGGCGCGCGACGGCATCCGTCATGACGAGTGCGGGGAGTTCGCCGCCCGTCAGAACGTACGGCCCGATGGACAGCTCCTCGTCGGCGAGATGTTTGGCGATGCGCTCGTCCATGCCCTCGTATCGCCCGCACAAAAAGACGAGGCGGTCGTATTTCGAAAGTCGCTTTGCCTCCTGCTGTGTGAACGGTTTCCCTTTTGCGGATGTAACGATGACGCGCGCCTTTTTGGCAGCGGCCGTTTTCTTTCCGTCTTTCGTCCGGAGTTTGAGCGAGACGAGTGCTTCGTGAAACGGCGCGACTTTCATCACCATCCCGGGACCACCGCCAAACGGCTTGTCGTCCACAGTTTTATGCGCGTCATGCGTCCAGCGGCGCAAGTCATGCACCTGGATTTGTAGGGGTACGGCGCGCCGTGCTCCTACCGAACGTTGCGCACGCCCCAAAATCGAACCGCGTAAATACGGCTCCACCATTTCAGGAAAAATAGTGACGATATCGACGCGTAATGGTTTGCGTTTCATGATCGTAAGGATGGCATGATGAGGCGTAAATTAAAACCCCCGAACAGATCGAGGGTTTTAATGATGTGACTAGATTCCCAGATCCGACAAATCGTCGTCCGAAACCAATCCTGAATCGCCATGGACCTTTACGGTCGGGCGCGCTTCTCTTTCGGAAGATCCGCCCATGGTGGACTTCTTTTCCTGGTGCTGGCGGCGAAGCTCTTCCGGCTCGTAAATCACCATGCTGACGCGGGCGTCTTCCTTGGCACCGACGATTTTGAGGAGAATACGGAGCGCGCGGGCGGTTTGGCCCTGACGACCGATGATGTACCCCATGTCTTCCGGGTTCACGTAGAGCGTGATCTTTACGCCGCGATCATCGATTTCGCGGGTGGTCTTCACGTCTTCCGGATGGTTGACGAGGGACTTCACGACGTACTCGAGAAACGGCTGGTCTGTGTGCATGTCTGCCATATCGGCACGAACGGTGCCCGCCTGCATCCCGCTCAGCAGGACTTCGGCGGACGTTAGCTAAGTGTGAAATCGCCCCTAGGGGCTTAAGGAAAAGGATAGTCGCGAATCGCCTATCATGCAACGCTATAAGAAGCCCTTCTTGACGTTTTTCGCTAACTTCCGTAGGATTCCGCCCATGCTCTACGAGCCTTCCTCTGGCGGGGACGGGTTCACGCCAGGCACATCTGGCACCTCGCCTGCCGGCGGGCAGGTCTGACATCTAACATCTGACATCATTCATCCATGTTGATCATCCGTTTAACCCGCGTCGGGAAAAAGAAACAGCCGCAATATCGTTTTATCGTGTCGGAAAAAGCGCGCGACCCGTGGGGCAAGGCGCTCGAAATTCTTGGTACGTATGAACCGCGCCGCAAGCCGTCGGTCATCACGCTCAAAAAAGAACGCGTCGAATTCTGGATTCAGAAAGGCGCCCAATGCTCGGACACGGTGTGGAATCTCTTCGTTGATCAGGGCCTCGTAAAGGGCGAGAAGCGAAAGCAAATCAAACTTTCGACTAAGCGCAAAGCGAAGCTCGGAAAGAAAGCGGAGGAAACCGCCGCCAAAGCCGCGGCCGCCGTTCCCGCTCCCGCTCCGGAGCCGGCTCCCGCGGAAGAACCCGCCGCATAAAAGAGGGGGCGATTAGAAAAGAGCAGAGAGCAAAGAGCAGTTCCAATCCGGAGCTGCTCTTTGCTCTCTGCTCTCTGTTCTTTGCTCTTTGTTTACTGCTCTCTGTTCTCTACTCCCTTCCCGGATTCAGTTCTTCGAAGTTCACGGAAAGGAGTTGAGAGACGCCGTCGTCGCCCATCGTCACGCCGTACAGCACGTTTGCCTGCGTCATGGTGGCGCGATTGTGCGTCACGACGACGAATTGCGTTTTGTCGGCCAGCGTCCCGATGATCTCCGCGAACTTGCGCGAGTTTACCTCGTCGAGTGCGGCATCCACTTCGTCGAGCACGACAAAGGGCGACGGGTTGGTCGCCATGATCGCGCAAATGAGCGCGATAGACGTCAGCGCTCGCTCCCCGCCGGACAAAAGCGCAATCGCTTTTGCGCGTTTTCCGGGCGGCGTGGCCATGATGTCGATCCCCGCGACCTCGCCCTCCTTTGGCGCGCGGAGCACGTTACCCTCTTCATCCACTTCCGGTTCCGGTTGTACTTCGACAAGCGATGCGTCGCCTCCGCCGAACAATTTTTTGAAATACACGCCGAACTCCTTGTCGAGCTTGCGAAACGCGGTCGCGCTTCGGCCGCGAATCGTGTCGTCCAGCTCCTCGACCACGGTCTCAAGGCCGAGAATTCCCTGTCGCAAGTCCTCGACCTGTTTTGAAAGAAACTCGAATCGCTCCTTGGTCTCCGCATGCTCCTTTACGGTTTCCGAATCAATCCCGCCGATCCACTCAAGCTGCGAGCGCAGTTTCTGCAACCGCGCCTGCGTCTCCGGCCCCGTCGGAGTTCTAAGTTCTAAGTTCTGAGTTCTAAGTTCTTCCTCTATCTTCGGCGCATGAAGACGGATATCGGACAGCAGCGCGTCGCGTCGCGTTTCGAGACGCGCGAGCTCGACCGCCGCTTCCCCGGCTCTACGCTCTACGCTCTGCGCTTCCGCCCTTTTCTGCATGAGCTTGTGTTGCGTTTCGAAGATGTGCGAGCGCTTGTCCTCTTCACCCTTGTTCCACGCTTCGAGTGCGGCTTCCGCTTCCTTCGCGCGTCGGGCCAATGCCTCGCTTTCTTTGGCGATGGACTGCAACTCTTTTTCGATGGCGGGATCGGTTTCCGCTTCCTTCACGGCCTCCGGCGCCGGACGCTGGAGAGAAGTGAGTAGTGAGTAGTGAGTCGTGAGTAGGTTCTTGAAAAGCGCGCGAAGTTTCGTGATCGGCGGGTTTTCCGTCTTCAACATTGTATCGATCTCTTCGTGTTGATGATGGATTCCTTCAATGCCCGAAATGATTTTTGAAAGCGGCAACGGCGACCACGGCTTCTCGGCACGAACGGCGGCCACGGCCTTCTTGGTTTCGAGCTTCAATTCTCGTTCGCGCAAGGCCGCGCGTTCCGTCGCCGCCGCGTCGACCGCGACGCGCAGTTCCTTGAACCCCTCGCCACGCGGCGTCGCCTTCTCGAGTTCCGCGAGTTCCGCTTCAAGCGTCTTCGCTTCCGCTTCGAGCGCCGCTTCGGCCATCCGCGCCTCGTTACGCCGCGTTTGCGCGGATGCGAGTCCCGAGGAAACCGTGCCCCATTCATGCCCGTAATGCGCGCGTTCCAGCGAACGGAGTTCCACTTCGATCATCTCGCGCTCCGCTAAACGCTTCACGTGTCGCTCAAGCGAATTCAATCGGGGTCCGATCTCCGACAGGATCTGATCGGTTTGAATCAGATTCTTGCGCGACTCGTCGATCTTGTTCAAGGCGCTTTGCCGCTTTAGCTGGAACGATCGCAGTCCGAACGCTTCGTCGAAAAATTCCTTGCGTTCCGACGGCGACGCGACCAGCACCGCATCGACCATCCCTTGTCCGATCACCGAATACGTCCGTTGGCCGATGCCGCATTGCGCGAGCAGAAGCGCGACATCGGTGAGACGCGCCGCCTGCTTATTCACCTCGTATTCCGACTGACCGTCACGATAGAGTCGGCGCGTAATCGCGATCTCCCCCATCTCGACGCCCTCGATCTTGCCGTCGTTTTCAAGAATCATCGTGACTTCCGCAAAACCCGAGCGCGTTCGTTTTTCGGAACCGGAAAAAATCACGTCTTCCGATTTCTTCCCACGAAGCAGCTTCAAACTCTGCTCACCCATCACCCACCGGATGGCATCGGCGATATTCGACTTTCCCGAGCCGTTGGGCCCGACGATGCCCGTCACCCCACGACGCCCGGACGGATCGAGCTTGAACTCGACCACCGTCTTTTGCGCAAAGGTCTTAAAACCTTGAATCTCCAAACGCTTTAAATACATACGGGTTTCAGGTGTCAGGTTACAGGTTTCAGCCTTGAAAAAGAAGTCCTCGTGTCCAGCCTCTGCAAGGTTGCCTTTTTTAGCGAAATCCGCGATGCTGACACCTGACAGCTGAAATCTGACACCGAACCACTATGTCATCGCATCGCCTGGAAGCCGGTTTTGAGCATGTGCGGGAAGCTTTCGCCGAATCCATCCGTGAAGTCGTGGAGTTCCCGCGTGACATGCTCGTCACCGTTCTCGAAGCCAAACTGACCGCCAATACCGCTCACGTACGGATCACTCTATCCGTGTTTCCCGAAACCCTGAAAGACGAGGCCGTCCGTATTTTGCGCGGAGCCGAGCAGGATATAAAAGAGGAATTGATGACACGCATCCGCTTGCGACGCATGCCTCGTATCCACTACACGTTTGACGATACGGAGGCCGAGGCGGCCGTGATCGAACGCGCGATCAACGAATTGAAGGAAAAGGGTGAATGATAAAAACCCACCTACGCCGGAAGCTTTGGTGGGCGGGCCCGACGCGAGGTCGGGATCAGGGTTTGAGGAACTCCGCGACGTGTCGATGCACGCGTTCATCGAGCACAAGGCCCGCGTGATCGACGGGAAGCGTTTCGTTGATCGCAAGTCCGTGCCACGATGAATGGGCGGGAACCACGGTATCGAGCTCGCCCGCGATTGAGAGGAACTTCTCCCGATTGATCGTGAACGGGGGGATCGGGCGCGGCCCGGAACGGCACGTGGGCGTGAGCTCGGCCGCCGCTCCAGAGAACGGACTTAGGAAGTAGGCCGCCGAGGTGCCGCGGAACGGCGCGCCGAGCGCGACGAGTCGAACGTCGACGTTATGCAGCGACTTCCGTCCGAGCAGATCGAGTCCAACCAACGCGCCCATGCTATGGCCGATGATGTCGATCCGCTCGATGAACGGACTTCTGGAACGGATACGTTGCAGGCGATACTCGACATACGAACGAGCCTCCTTGAGCGCCCGCGCGGAACGCAAACCGAGATTGACCGTCCGCGGCTGAAACCCGTGGAAACGCAGATACGTTTCAAAGGGCTGCATCACGCCGCGCGTGCCAAACAGTCCCGGGATGAGAAGCGTGAGATGGCTGCATTCCACCGGCGACGGCTCGGGTCTCGAACCGTTTCCCACGGTGTCGAGAAGCAACGCACCATAGTCCAGCGCCGACATGGCGCTCCGCCAGAGGGCCTTCACCTTCGCCTTGCTTGGGTATCGTCTTGCATAGTCAGAGGACATGAGAACCTCCGGTGAAAAGGGTCCGTTGTTTGTGTATCCGAGATGACGGGAGTTGGCAATGATCTGCACTTGACGGCTCGCTAAAAAATAGCTAATGTAAACCGTTCCCTATGGCCGATATTTCATCGCTCAAAATCATGTTCGACGCGCTTCAAAAGGCGAAGCGCGTGCTTGTGATCGGCGACGGCAAGCCCGACGGCGACTCCATGGGCTCCTCGACCGCGCTGTACGGATGGTTGAAGCGCGAAGGCAAGGACGCGAAGCTGTTCATGGCGGTTCCGACGCCGAAGGCGTTCCTGTTTCTCGACCATGTCCACGAATTCACCATGGATCCTTCCCTATTTGACGAAGACTGGGATGTCGTCGTCTCGCTCGATGCGAACATGCCCGGCGCGGGCGGATTTGCCGATCTCCAGCCGCGCCTCAAGCCGGGACATGTGTTCATCAACGTTGATCACCATGTCACGAATACGAAATTCGGCCACGTCAATATCGTCATGGTCGAGGCGTGCTCGACCTGCGAGGTCGTCTATCGGTTTTTCGAAGAAAACGGGATCGAGCTCGACGATCGCATCGCCACTTCACTGCTCACCGGACTCTGCACCGACACTTCACATTTCTCGAATGCCGGCACAAACGTGAAAGGGATCGAGGCGGCCGGCGTCTGCGCCGCAAACGGCGCGCGTCACGCCGACATTCTGCGTTATCTCGTGCAGAACAAATCCGTCTCCGCATTAAAACTCTGGGGCCTCGCGCTTGAACGTCTCGTCTTCAATCCGGGATACGACGCCGCCGTCACCTACTTCACGCGCACGGATCTCGACGGCACCCCCGGTGCCGACGAAGCGGTCGAGGGCATCTCGAATTTCCTGAACGCGACCTGCGGCGGGGCGGATGTCATTCTCGTCCTGCGCGAAAAGCCGGACGGGACGATCAAGGGCTCCATGCGCAGTCTCACGCGCGACATCTCGGGCTTTTGCAAAGCGTTCGGCGGCGGCGGCCACAAACAAGCCGCGGGATTTACGGTCAAAGGCAAAATCGGCACCGAAAACGGCCAAGTCCGCATCTTGTCGGCCTAGCACTCTCACAATTTGACTGCTAACTTGGTTCTGCTATCCTGAGCCCGTACCCAAGCTACCAGCTACCAGCCACCCCCTCCCCCTATGAACCCCTACGCCATCTCCAACATCAACCCCGCGAATTATCTGATTCCGACGGTGATTGAAAAAACCCATCAGGGCGAGCGCGCCTACGATATCTATTCGCGTCTTTTGAAGGACCGCATCATCATGCTCGGCACGCCGGTGGATGACGACGTCGCGAACGTGATCGTGGCACAGCTTCTCTTTTTGGAAAGTCAGGATAAGGAGAAGGACATCAAACTCTACATCAACTCCCCCGGCGGCTCGGTGACGGCCGGTCTCGCGATTTACGACACGATGCAGCTCATCAAACCGGACGTCTCGACGATTTGTATCGGCATGGCGGCCTCGATGGGCGCGGTGCTGCTCGCGGGCGGAGCAAAAGGTAAGCGTTTTGCCCTGCCGAACTCCGAGATCATGATCCACCAAGTGCTCGGCGGTTTCCAAGGCCAAGCCACGGACATCAAGATCCACGCGGAACGCATTCTCTCGACCAAGGCGAGCTTAAACAAGATCCTCTCAAAGCACACGGGTCAACCGCTCAAGAAAATCGAGGACGACACCGAGCGCGATAATTTCATGGAAGCGAAGGCCGCAGTGAAATATGGACTCATCGACAAAGTGATTGAGTGACCACATAACACGTAGCAAAGGACCGGGTAATCTCGGTTTTTTGAATGCTACATGCTACGTGCTATTTGTTACATGCTACGTGCTACCTGTACACCCTCCACAACTCCGTTCCGCGATAGAAATGCGAAAGAATTTGCTGATAGGACGCGCCGTCTTTGTAGTCCATTTGCAGCGCGCCGGTGGCGGAGAGACCCACGCCGTGACCCCAAAGCGTTTTGCCGACGTCATGCGGCACGGGGACGGATACAAGCCATGGATACGGGCCGCCGCCCCACACTTCGGTCCAGTCGCGCGTGCGGCCGTCGGAGCGCGAGAAGTACGGCGTGATGGCGAGCTTGCCATTATACGTCACGATTTGCCCGCGTGTCGCCTCCACGGCCGCGACGATGGTCGGACTACGCGCTTCCGCGCCGTACCCGCGATACACCTGATCGTACGTCGCATCGACCGTGAAGTGGCGCGCCGCGTGTTTGGTCTGTCGCTGGACGTGATACATCGCGTAGGTACGGGCGCCGGTCAGCAAGGCGCGCTGATATTGCGGCGGACTTGAGTTGGACGTCTCCGCGATTCCCTTCAGATACCACTCGATCGGTAGTTCGTTGATCACCCAGACTTGATCTACCGCTTCGGCAAATCGGAGCTCAAGGTTGGATCGGAATGTGTTGTCGTTTGCGCCCGGTAACCATCCGACCGGACGGCTGAAGTCGGTCATCTCCATGGGCGAAAGAATATCCTGCGCATGCACGACGTACCACGTGGCAGATTGTCCCGTGCACTCGCCGGATACGCGATACAGCTTGGCGGCGCGATCATAGGAAACGGTGACCGAACGCTGCAGCGGCACGACGCAAATAACGGAACCCGCAGGACCGCCGCTCCGGACTTCGAGCGGCGCAAACTTGGCGGTTACCACCATCTTGTCGTCGGCCGTGGCAAAAATCCCGGCGCGGATCATGGGTTCCGCCGGCAAGGAAGATTCATCCCCGGTAAGCGGTTGCGGCGTATAGATGGAGGGCGCGGGCGGCGTCGAGGGCGAAGACGGCGGCGTGACGGGTACGGGTTTCGGCTCCGGCGTAATCACGCCGTCGGACGTGACGGTGATCGGAATGTCGATCATTCCGCCTTCGACAACATTATTGTCGGCTTGTAATTGAAAGCTGGCCGTGTACACGCCTTTCTTGACGGGCGCCTTGATAAAAAACGTCAAAAACCCGATCTCACCGGGATTGGTCACTCCGAGAACTTGGACGGGCGTCGAAAGATCGCGCCACGAATCATCGCGCATCATCCCATCTTGCGCTTTGAGCGCGCGCATATTCCACGGTACGTTACTCGTATTTTTGAACCCCAACGTAACTTGCTGACGTTCATCGCCCGGCAACGACAGGCGGTCCGTCGAACGTAGAAGAAGCGTCGCCGTATAAATCCCGTTTCGCCGGCTCGCGGACTGGCTCAACACTTCATTCGCATTAAATCCCGGCGGCGCGGAAGCGATAAACTCGCTTGTGATCGGCACGATGATCGGCAAAAGCACGCGCCCGCCGGAAATCCATGCCGTGTCTTCGGCCGCGAGCATGAATTCTTCTCGATACGACCCGGGCGAGCGAGGCGCGCGAATCTCGATTTTCACGGTTCCGATCTGTCCCGGCTTCACTTCGGATTCGATCAATCGCGCCGCCTGATTGCCGTTCCAAGACTTGTCCCTGAACGGGCTTTCTCGCTCTTTATTCCCGTTGACGGAATATACGGAAATATAGGATGCGCCGTCTTTTTTCCATGTTTCCGTACCGACATTCTTGAACGTGAGGGTCACGAATGTATTTTCCTCCATGTTGATCTGCCATTCGCTTCCGCTCATGGAAACGAGCTCCGCGCGCCACTTTGTCGATCCGGTTGCGATCTCTCCCGTGTCGGAAGACGAAGGCTCGACGACGGGCACCGGTGCGGCGATCAATGTCGCTGTCGGCGTCACGATTCCGTGCTTCACATCCAAGCGCAGCGTAAACCGCCCGTTCCCCATGCGTCGCAGCCCCTCGGCGACGAGCAGGAAGTCGCTCGAATAAACGCCGGGCGCGGACGGGGCCTTGAGCGGAAAAGTGAATATCGCGGTTTGCCCGGGCGCGAGGCTTGAAACGGGTAAACGCGCCGGCCGCATCGCGTTTTCCCAACCCGGAGACGCGAGCACGCTATTCGCCTCGGTTCGACGATCCCAATCGTACGAGTAAATCGAGACGTAATTTTTTCCGCCGTTGCTCCACGTAAGTGTGCCGATATTTTTTACCGTGACGGACACGACCGACATCTGTCCCGGCGCGAGTTGCTTGGGAGCGGATACGGCGATGATGGACGCGTCGTACGATTCAGCGGCTGAAGTCGCGGGCAAAGGCGGCATGACAAGCGAGGAAATCAAGACGAAACAGGCAATGATGCCAGCCTTCGAGCTTCCGCGACGGAAGGACGTACGTTCTTTTGCTGTCATAACGAATATTCGCTTTGATTTCTTCCGTAATCTGACATTATTTTATCATTTTTTAACCCCTCCGTCAAAAATCCTCTACTCCCTGCCCCCTGCTTCCTGCTTCATGTTCTATATCCCATGTCCCATGTACCATATGCCCATGTCTCTCATGCGCGCCATCGCCCGGAATACGGGCGTTCAAGTCGCCGGCAAAGTGCTTTCGACGGCCTTGGGCATTGCCTTGGTCGCGCTTTTAACCCGACAGCTGGGTCAGGAAGGATTCGGCATGTATTCGACGGCGAACGCGTTTCTCCAAATCTTTGCCCTCCTGCTTGATCTTGGGCTGAATGTGACGCTTATCGCCATGCTCGGCGAGCACGCCGACGATAAGACCTACGAAAAACGCTGCCTCTCCGCCCTGTTTACGCTTCGCATTGTTCTCGCCGTCATGATTCTCGGCATCATCGCGCCCATCGTTGCATTCGCGTTCCCATATCCGATCGAGCTCAAGCTTGCGATCCTCGCGCTCACCGCGTCCTTCATTTTTCCAAGTCTGAATCAGGTCGTCATCGGCGCGCAACAACGCCATCTCAAGATGCGCATGGCCGCGGTGTCCGAAAACGTCGGTCGCGTGATCGCGCTTGCCGGTGTCATCGCGGCGCCCTCGCTCGGCTGGGGCCTCGTGCCGATCATGTGGGTCATCTCCGTCGCGGGATTCGGGAACTTCATTGTGAACTTTCTTTCCGCGCGGCGTTACGCGCCTCTCGGTTGGAACTGGGATCCGGCGTTCTGGCTCATCGCACTTAAGCGTTCCTGGCCGATCGGCGTTTCCATCGCGTTCGGTCTCGCGTATTTCAAGGCGGATACGCTTATCCTCTCGCTGGTTCGCTCGCAAGCCGAAGTCGGGTTGTACGGCGCCGCATATCGCGTGCTTGAAGTGCTCATCACCGTTCCGTTCATGTACGCGGGCGTGCTCCTCCCCCTACTCGCCAACGCCTTCGTTAAAAAAGAAAAGGACCGCTTGCAAAAATATGTATCCGCTTCGCTCGACGTCATGATTCTGATGGCGATTCCGATGGTCGCCGGCACGTGGCTCCTTGGCCCGGAAGTCATGCGGCTCATCGCGGGAGCGGACTTCGTCGGCTCGGGCGAGATTCTCCGCATTCTCGTCATCGCCGTCGCCGTGATTTATCTCAACACGATTTTTTCACACATTGTCGTCGCCGTGAACGCGCAGAAAAAAATGCTGCCCGTGTATGCCGTGGTGGGGCTCGGAACCATCGGACTCTACTTCCTTTTGATTCCGATCTACGGCGTATGGGCCGCCGCATGGCTCACCGTCGCGTCGGAGTTCACGATCGGACTCGGATCGCTCCTCGTCGCGCGGCGCTATCTCGCCATCACGTATCGCCCGCACGCGACCGTCGCGGCGCTTGGCGCGAGTCTCGTCATGGCCGCGGTCGTCGTCGTGTCGGCCTCGCTTCCCGTCGTGATCCGCATTCTGCTTGGAGCCGGGGCCTACCTCGGCTGCGTGATTCTCTTTGGCGGCATCTCGAAAGAAGTGCTGCGGGATATTTTCAAGCTTCAAAAAGAAACTTCGACGGAACTCGGACCAAAAAATTGGTGAAGCGAAAAAAGAAAAACCCTCCCGGAAAGGAAGGGTCAGATGTCGCGGGCCAGCCGCCGATCAATGGCCGTCTGGTCGTAGATTCCCGAAGGAACTATGAAACCGTGCGGGACGCGGACATTCGGCAGGAGAATGGTCCCCGCTCCGAGAACGGCATCCGCTCCGATGGTGCAGCCATCCCCGATGACACAGCCCATCTTGGGTCGCTTGAGACGGATCATGCGGCCGAAGGCGCTCTCGCGCGCCTCCATAACCTCGATGATCGCACCGTTCAAGCCCACGCGGTGTAAAAGCTTGGCTCCGGACATGATGTACACGCCGCGACCGATGAGCGAATCCTTGACCACGGCCAGGTCATCGACCTGCGAGTCGTCACCCATAACGGAGCGCGTGAAAACGGAGCTCGTGTTGAGCAACGTCCGCGCGCCCAGATGCGAGGGTCCGATGATCTTGGCCGACGCGCGAATCGTGCATCGGTGTCCCGCGTAGAGCGGGCCGTGGATGACGGATCGATGATCGAAATTCGACTCGAAGCCGCCGAAAAACGCCACGGAACCGAACGTGAGGAGATCGGGATGGGTGGGGCCCGTCATCCGACGCTTGTTGCGAAAATCGTCCGCGTCCGCGATGCCCAGACGTGAGTGGACCTCCGGATCGAATGCCGTGAGCAACATGTGTGCCTCGACGCCCTTCACGGGCTGGAAGCGCATGGAGGGCATCGTACCGGTCAGATCGTCGTCGCCGAGGCGTTTCTGGAAGTCGGAGTACAGCGTCTTCGCCTTCGGCATGTCCGCCTCACCCGAGGCATCGACGGGATACCAATAGTCGTACGGGGATGTGAGCGCGTCGAGAAACGCGGCGTGCACCGGATGCGGATTCCGGAACAGCTCGGTCAGATTGGGAAGGGTCGGCTCGTCCATGTACGCCTCCTTGGCATAGAGGAAGATGACGGTGTTCGCACTTAAACAGATGACCCCGATTTAGACAAGAGCCGGACGTTCATCCGCAACGAGCCGTCGGAAACGAAAACTGCGAATCGCGGCCGTATGCAAATTCATCGGCTTCAACAATGAAAACAAACTATTTTGGATGAGAGGATGCTCCCATCCGACCAACCCCGCCTTGATCGATCCATGGATGACGGCCGAAAACCAAAGCGTCGTATCCCAAAAGCAAAACGTATTCGTGATGCTCAGCGCACCTTTGCGAATGCGTTCCTCTATTTCGGTTGATAACGTCACTCCGATTGATGGAACATCCGCCTGATTGAAGATGATTCGACGCACGGATGTCGGTAATTTCTCATGCGCAAGATACGCGAGAAATAAAAAGCATCCCATGGAATGACACACGATAAGTTCGGGCTCTTCCGCCATCAGGAACGCATGCAACTTGCGATAGGTATCGGGATCATTTGCGATCTTTTTTTCACGTCGATAGACATTCCATGTATAGAACGGGTTGATCGACTGGAAAAAAGACGCGCTCTCTTTAATGTCCCATCGAAACGCCTTCGCCTGTCCCGACTCGATGTCCGGACGGAACGCCGAAAATCCCGCATCCGCTCCATATGCCGGACGAAAAATTGAGTAACCGATGCCTGTGGCAAATCCGTGAATCAAAACGATGCGTGACATGTCGGATATCTCATCACAAATAGACAAGAAAGCAAAACACCCGTCACGTATTCCGCCGTTCCTCCCACTTCGTTTCGAGTCGGCGCGCATCCTCCTCATTAAAGCCGAAAAAATGCGCGACCTCGTGCCACACCGTATGGCGGATGATTCGCGCCGGATCCTCCCCAGTCGTCTCCGCCTCCTCTTCGATCACGTTACGAAAAATCGTGATCTTGTCCGGCAGCAGTCCCGTCGGATCGCCCGTGTACTCGGAACGCGGCACGCCTTCGTACAAGCCGAGACATTCGCCGTCGAATACGTCGTCCGTCGCGTTACGATCGGCCGTTTCTTCAACGACGAACGCCACGCCCTTGAGCTCCTCTCGGAACCGCTCGGGAATAGCCGCCAACGCTTCTGCGATATGTCGTTCGAATAGTTCGAGAGTCATATGCGTCGAGCTAACTATCTACCGTGATATCAAAATGATGGATGCCCCGCGCAAAACACGCGCTTCTTACCCGCCTAACTTCTTCGAAGAAGATGTTGGCGGGTTAGGCGCGTGTTTTTTTCGAATGTTTTTTCAGCCAAGCGGCGACGTCGCCCATGGACTTCTTTTTTGTCGCAACAGCCAAAACACCTCCTTGCGTGCGGAGTCTATCTCAATGGAAAAGCGGGAAGATGACAAGACCTCAGAAATTGAGCTTCAACTCATTCTGACGATCGGCCGGTGAGGGCTGGACGAATAGCTTGGAACTAAAGTCTTGATCTCCTTGGAACTGGTTGGAAAATTCTTGGTCGAGCTCCATCAACCCTTGAAGCATATCCATGAACTCCTCACTGCCCGACTTGAGTGATTTCAATTCCTGATAGCTAGCTTCAATCTGACTCAAAATATCTTCCAAGACTGCGGTATCTTCTTTTTTCCGTTTCATGCTTTCAATCGTTTTTTTCGCCTGATTCAATCGCGCCTTGTATCGGTTCAAGTACATTTTCGCGTTGCGCATGACTTCCATGCGGCGCATGACGCTTTCCATGTCATCAAAACGCCCATAGATGTCATCTTCCAGCACACCCTCCACGTCCTCGACATTCCCTTCCTTTAACAAGGCATCAATGGATGCGCGAGAAGTCTTGATCTGACCGAGGAGAGCGTCCCCTTCGTTAACGATTTCCTTCGCGTCTGCAGGAGGCGAGCGTTTGGCGCGAGTCCAACGACGATCCATGTTTTTGATGTCGCGGTCCAGTTTCTTCACGAGTTGCCGTGCGCGCAAAATCTGATCAACGGTCATGCGACATTCGTTTAACGTATCAAAAGAATCGCGCAAATCTTCGGTATTGGCATCCTGCATCTGTTCCATGGTTTCGGCTTTTTCGGCCGTCGCCAATATCGCTCCGGCCGCGGTCATAGCGGTCTCACAATCAGCCGGGATGGGCGCTCCCTTCGCTTTTGCGCGATCAAACGTCTTCCGCATGGAAGTCAAACCGCGTTTCGCTTGGGTCAAGCTGCGCTTCATCTCTTTCAATTGTCGCTCTTCCATCTTTTTCCGTTCTTCTTCCTGCTTTTTCTGCATTTCTTCCCATTCTTGTTGTTGTTCTTCACTCCTCACGTTCTGATCTTGCCCGGGACGACCGTTCATTCCTTCAGGCGAACCCTGTATCTGCGAGTTGTCGCGCTGTTCAAAAACAGCGCCATCCTGTGGAGACGTGATCACTTGCGGAGATCTAACTTCGCCCGGAATACCGCCCGTCTCGATCGGCGGTCCCATTTCTTGTCGAGGTTGTGCATCTACCGGTTGCGCATTTCCCAATGGACCGACCCCGTCTATACGAGGAATCAAGCCTTCGACTCTGGGAGCCGTGTTTACCGGACCCACGTCTCCGCTTGGCGGCGGGGCCTGCTCAACCGTCCGGAACTCCTCTTGCCCTTCTGACGCTACGGTCGGGAGGATCAGCGGACGCGCCAAAACGCCCACGGTCATGGCCGCCAACGCGAGCACTCCGTGAGAAACGATGTGAAAAACGTGACTTCTAATGAACGAGAACATAATAAAAAGTAAATGGTACAAACTATTATAACAGTTTTTTCGAGGCCTGACAAATTTGCGTAATGCGAGGCAAAAATATCCATTTTTTTTGACATGCGACCCGTGGAATCTATTTATGTGGAGGCGGGTGTCTGATCCGTTAGGGGCTGCTGCGTGGGCGGCTCGATCTCGAAACGCAAAATTCCATCTTCATCTGATTTTTTTCGAATGTTTTTTCAGCCAAGCGGCGACGTCGCCCATGGACTTCTTTTTTGTCGCAACAGCCAAAACAAAGGTTACAACCTTCGGATTCGATATGATCAAATCATGTCCATTCAGCCCCAAAAAAGCAGCCGTTGCCAAAAACGACGTCCGTTTATTGCCGTCCGCAAAGACATGATAGGTTGCGAGGCCCTCTAAATACGCTGCCGCCTTGCTAAAAACATCCGGATAAAACTCCTGTCCCATCATCGACATTTTTGGACGTTCGGCGATTGAATAGAGCAAACCAAAATCACGAACTCCTAACACGCCTCCTCGCTTCTCGATTTCGAGGTCATGAATTGTCAAAATCTCTTCCGCAACCAAATAGCGCACACTAGGAGGATGCAAGTCTCTTCAACGCCGGCTCATAGCGTTTCATCAATTTTTCCGCCCACTCCAAAAGAGCCGGATCAACGGCGTGCTTCTTTGAGGAGCGCCCCTTCTTGAATACCTCGATCTCGACCATGTCGCCAATCTTGAGGCGCTGCGCTTTCATAGCCTCCGCCGGAATCAGCACCGCGGCCGATGTCCCGACTTTAATGAGTTTACGCTGCATAATAATGGCATTATAACATAGCTCACTCAAGAACGCAAAACACGCGCTTTAGGCGCGTGTTTTGCAGATCCGGCAGCGGGCTACTCTTCCGAGCTGAGTGAACGCTTCAGGGTTCGTCCGGACCCTCGGGGCGCCAACCTCAGCGAAGAACTCACCGTGAACGTTCCCTCGTGGATCCGCACGCTCCCTGCTATTCATCAACCCCGGGCAATCGGCGGGCAAGGGAGCAATCTCTGCGACTACCCCGGCCATCTTATGTGATCGTGTCACTTAGGTCACGACGCCGCCGAATCCTCACATGGACGCCCAACCATGCCTCAATGAAGACTAGCTTCTGATAGGTATTGGGATCCCGATTCTTGCGTGCCTTTGTGTAGTATAGCACGTACAGAACCTCTTCCAGGCGCGCCAATGCGGAGGGGAGGGTCTCCTCTGTCTCATTAGCGTAGGTAACAAACACCAAGTGTGAGTCATATTCTGATCGACCATGTTTGGCATTTATCCAAACGCCGTGACACGCAGGCTGCAAATCGGGAGCCGTGGCTCCGGCCTCATAACTCGGCCACCACTCAGGCGACGGTGCATTTCGATGGCCAAATATCGACGCATCCGGATAGTCTTGCAGGAGCAGACGCAGGGCCTCCGATCCGGCCTCGACCTGACTCGCCGTAGCAAAGGGGAGAAAGACCGCGAGTCGCATTCTTGTGGCAGCTTCGATGGGCACTGTACCTCGATTCTGCAGGCAGCAAGAAAACCCACCGGATGGGCCGATGGGATCGAGCTAGCCAGACTTGAGCACGCCGCTCCTCTGATGAATCTCCACTCGCTCGACATAGTGGCGAGAAAGTCGGGATATCAGCGCGGCGTATGACCTGTCGGGATTGATAACGAATCCATCCGCATCCCGCTGAATCGGTGGGGGGCGGAGAGCGGTGAGATCGCCTTGAAGAAAGCGTCGCACGTCTTCAATCACCTCGGGCGGATGCCCTAGAGTGACCTCAGCAAACAAGTCCTCATGGCGTTCAATGGCATCGTCTTCATGTAGCATTGGCTCAGCGGGCGCCGGAGGATCGAGATTAGAAAGTGCGACTGTTATCGCGTCCGAGCGCCCCTGGGCGTGCCCAGTTCCCTCACCCGCTTCCGCTTCAACCTGGTGTTTCGACTCGCGAATTGAGCGAGTCAAGGGGGGCTCGGACGTGTCATCGTGGTACGATGGAGCCGCAAACCACGCGAATGCTACCGTCTTGTGTCGCGCCCAATCGATGTGTATCTCGGAGACATCGCGGAGTTCGTCATCGCATCGGTCAAGTTCCTCCGGGCTGCTCTTGAGCCAGGTCCGAACGAGTTCCGACCGCCCCAACTTCTCCGAAGCAAGTTCAGCCGCCTCTGCGGCGACCGCCGCGCGCAGGGGGCGAAACCCATCGCGAGCCACGCGGGACAGCAGAGACTGCGCGTTGTGCTCCACGCGACGGGATCGATGGACCTCGTCGAAGAGTCGGAACGGGACAAGTTTCGATAGAGCGCGTGGCGAGCGCAGCTCAAGCTCTGTCTGTATGCCCGCAGGGGAATCATTGTCCGGAATGATACTCTTGTCAACATAGTCCATCAACGCCGGGTCATCGGGGAGACCTAGCCGCTTGACGGAGTCGCGCAATGCGAGCCAGCGCTGTTGGGTAAACCCGTGGCGTCGGAACCACACCGATGCCGACGTGGTAACTTCGCGCGCCCTGTCTAGGTCACGCATAAATGGGGATTGAATGACGCCACTGGCGACGAGATCATTCGTGTAGATGGCGCGCAACCGAAGAAACGCCGCCACGTACCAGGCATCAAGGTTCACAGCATCAATCGGATCCCCCATCAGGAGCTCGGTTTGTTGCGGCAGGGCATTCACAAACGAGCTCCGCCGTAGATGACGCCCGAATGCCCGGAGCCAAACAGATTGAGTGCTGCGACTCTTATTGATTCGATGGAGAGTCTCTGCGAGTATTGCGGTTCCCGCCACATCGCCGGTGGCCTTGGGACCGGTGATGACACCTCAAGGCCCGCGGGCGCCCGCGGCGCCCCGCGGCTCATAATCGACGTTCTTCCGCGTATTTAGGTCATCGATCGTGCGGTTTCGGGCGTCGTACTGCCAGACCCACGCAGGTATTCGCTCCGTCCTCGTCGCAAACGAAACGCCGCCCTGGAGGCGGCGAGGAAGAGTGCGTGCCCGACGGTCTCGGTACGGATAGCGCCGAACCGAGCAAGCGTCAGCGGGGGTCCACGGAGTTGAAAACATGGACCCCTCAAGAACGGTCCCGTCGGCCACGCCGACGGCGGGCGAGACGCATGGAACGGGCTCGTCCTCAAAGCGTGATCTCGTCTCGACTGCGGCGAGGCCCACGAGCCTCGAACGAACAGATCCAGTCAAGTTGACGGAAGCACCCAGCGTAGGACGCCGGTGCCGAACCTGTCAAGATACCTGTCACAAGCGAGAAGAAGATGAAGTTGCGCCGGCAAGCCTCGGAGTTCTCGCGCGCGCGGCCATTGGTGGCTGTGAACTCTCGCGCGAGAGGCTCTTTCGCGCGCTACCGTGATGGATGTCTTTACGAGACAGATCGTTGGGTGGCATGTGTCCACGCATCACTCGGTCGAGTTGGTTCAAGAGGCTCTACGGATGGCGCTTGGCAAGCGTTCAAAAGCTCCGGTGATCTTCCATTCGGATCATGGAAGCGAATACATCAGTGCGGAGTATGTGTCGAAACTGAAGGCGCACGACATCAAGCCGTCCAACAGCGCCAAGGGCAAGCCCTGGCAAAATGCGTTCGTGGAATCCTTCAACTATCGCTTCAAGGAAGAGCTGGGTGATCCGAATCGCTTTGAGGCATTCGACATGCTCTTCCAAGAGCTCTGCTCCAAGTTCACCGAGTACAACGCCGGGAGAATCCACAGTGCGCTCAAGATGTCTCCTGACGCGTTCCACGAAATGAAGACGCGGGAACTGGAGCGATTCACAAACGTGTCAAAAGCTGCCTAAAATCGTGGTGCTGAAAGTGTCTAAAAAAAGGTGGTCTTGCCACCCTTGCGGAGGTACGCGACGCCCTAAAGGTCGCCGACGAGCCATGGCGTACCATGGTCCTCCTCGCGACGTTTGCCGGGCTCCGCTTCGGAGAGCTCGTGGCCCTTCAGTGGGATGCGGTCCACGCGGAAGGGTCGTTCCCTCACCTCCGCGTTCACCGGACGCTCGTCGACGGCGTCGAGGGGACACCGAAGAACCACCGAGCTCGAACAATCCCGCTTCCCGCACCCGTCGCGGAGGTTCTGCGAAACCGTTCTCGCGATGCCGACGGCACGTGGCTCTTCACCAGGTACGGAGGTCCCATCACCCACAAGATGGCGGACAACGCCTTGAAGGCGATCTGCAAGCGTCTCGGACGAGAGAAGTTCGGCTGGCACACGCTCCGTCACACGTACGCTACGTGGCTCGTCCAGTCGGCTGCCTCGCTCCATCATGTCGGAATGCTCCTCGGCCACTCGAGCGAGAAGGTGACGAGGGTCTACATCCATCTTCGCCCCGAGTACCTCCAGTCGACCGTCGCCAAACTCGACACGGAGTTCGCAGCTCTCGGGCAATATACGGGCAAGACAAGCGCCTGAACCGCCTCGCCAAACAAAAAAACCGCCAAGGTTGGCGGTTCTCTGATGGTCCGGCAGCGGGCTACTCTCCCAGGACCGGGTTGGGTCCAAGTACCATCGCTGCTAGTGAGCTTAACTTCCGTGTTCGGGATGGGAACGGGTGTAACATCACTGCTTGAGCCACCGGCTTTTGGGCCAAAGAGCAGTTTGCAAAGAGCAAAGAGCAGCTTTGGAACAGAAGTCGATGGCCGAGAACTGCTCTTTGTTCTTTGAGAGCTGTTCTCTGCTATCGGATCCAATCGTTATACGTGCAAGGCATACTGTACATTCACTAGCTTCACGAGCCATGACAACGCACGAGAACTTTCTTATGTGCGCCGTCCGGTTTTTACCCGGATGGCTGAAGCATTGGACGATTAGTATGGCTCGGCTAAAGACCTCTCGGTCTGTACACCTACCACCTATCAACCTCCTGTTCTCGGAGGGTCCTATGACGAAGGTTCATCTTGAGGACGGCTTCACGCTTAGATGCTTTCAGCGTTTATCCGTGCCGAACGTAGCTACCCGGCGGTGCTCCTGGTGGAACAGCCGGTGCACTAGAGGTTCGTTGTTCCCGGTCCTCTCGTACTAAGGAACAGCCCTCTCAACCTTCCGCGCGCGCAGTAGACAGGAGACCGAACTGTCTCACGACGTTCTGAACCCAGCTCGCGTACCGCTTTAATAGGCGAACAGCCTAACCCTTGGGACCTTCTCCAGCCCCAGGATGCGATGGGCCGACATCGAGGTGCCAAACCTGGTCGTCGATGTGGACTCTTGGACCAGATCAGCCTGTTATCCCCGGAGTAGCTTTTATCCGTTGAGCTTCCGCCGTCCGATATCGTACGGTCGGATCACTATGTCCTACTTTCGTATCTGCTCGACTTGTTGGTCTTGCAGTGAAGCCAGCTTTTCCCATTGCGGAACCAGCGCGATTTCCATCCGCGCCTAGCTGACCTTTGTGAACGCCTCCGTTACATTTTAGGAGGCAACCGCCCCAGTTAAACTACCCACCAGCTACTGTTTCACGATCCGGATTCACGGACCGTGATGAGAATACCGTCAGGGCAAGGGTGGTGTCTCATTGGCGCCCGAAGGCTCCCACCTACGCTGAACATGCCAAGCCGGTACCCAATAACAAGTTGTAGTAAAGCTTCACGGGGTCTTTTCGTCTGACTGCGCGTACAGGGCATCTTCACCCCACTTGCAATTTCGCCGAGTCCCATGTTGAGACAGTCGCTCTCTCGTTATGCCATTCGTGCGGGACGGAACTCACCCGTCAAGGAATTTCGCTCTTTCTGTTACAAGTCCTTCGACTTGATGCGATCATCTCTGTCGCATTCTGCATGTCGCCATGCAGATCGGACTATATCTTCTCCGAAATCATTTCGGAGTCTCGGCGTGTAGTCTCTGAGGATTCCAGAAAACGCGATGGAGATTTTCGATTCATACTCTGAATGATGTTTGCGATACGGTGAAGACCTTCTGAAATCTTATGCTCGCCTCGATCCATACATCGAAGGATCGAAACGAACTTCTCGAAGTCTTCACGTTTTGCGGTGCGCAACGGATATTTCTGAAAGAAAGGAATAATCTTTTCTTGCAGATCCTGTCGCGATCTCACGCAGTATCGAAGCAATGATTCCTTATGATTGTCATGACGGCGGTTGATATAGATCTGACCGCACTCAAAGAAATGTTTAATCACTTTGAGAGCTGATCGGCTTTTTTCACCTTGTGTCACGACAAATTCCGGAAATACTTGCCACCCAGAACCGGTCGTTATGTTGCGGATCAAGCTGACTGAGAAACACCCTTCTCCGTCAACGAATCCACAAATCCAGTTCGCTGTTCCTAGTCTTTCCTGCTGATTGTCTGCACTTGAGACTTTTTTACTGGGCATATTCTATGGCCGAATATTACCTTAGTAGCTCAAGATACTCCAGATGTTCCAGCATTTAGCCAGATTTTCTTCTACATCTCCCGTGGCAACGGAAGTTCGAAGGAGGACTTTCACCTCACTAAGGCAACGAATTATTTCACCTTAGGACGATTATAGTTATCGCCGGCGTTCATCAGCGCTTCGGCTCAAGGCTGCCTCCGCCTGAGGCGGAATGACCTCTCCCCTTAACGTTCTGACACTGGCCAGGCATCACTTCCTATACGTCACCTTGCGGTTTAGCAGGAAGCTGTGTTTTTGGTAAACAGTCGGAAAGCGTCTTTAGCTGCGGCCGGCTTGCGCCGGCAGGCCTTATCCCTAAGTTACGGCCGTTGTATTGCCGAGTTCCTAAACATGGGTTCTCTCGTACACCTGAGCACACTTATGCCTACCCACCTGTGTCGGTTTACGGTACGGTTTCTATAGAGTTAGCCCTAGAAGATTTTCTTGGCACCCCAGTCCCGACCCTCGCTCCGCTTTCGCGAAACTCGCGCTCACCCCGAGGCTTATGACCGGCGGATTTGCCTACCGGTCACCCCTGAGTGCCCGAAGATTCATTCCGGGAATCTCGGTCAGTTGAAGGATGCGTCCCTCCATTGGAACTCTACAGAAGTGCAGGAATATTAACCTGCTGTCCATCGACTACGCCTTTCGGCCTCGCCTTAGGACCGACTAACCCAGGGACGATTCGCGTTGCCCTGGAAACCTTGGGTTTACGGTGGACAGGATTTTCACCTGTCTTTTTGCTACTTATGCCGACATTCTCTCTTCCGAACGCTCCACGGTGCCTCACGGCTTCCGCTTCGGCGCAGATCGGAATGCTCCCTTACCAAAGTATGAATCCTGAGATTCATACCGTCCGCGACTTCGGTATCGTACTTGAGCCCCGGTAAGTTTTCGGCGCCGGACAGCTTGACCAGTGAGCTGTTACGCTTTCTTTAAAGGATGGCTGCTTCTAAGCCAACCTCCTGGTTGTATAAGCCGTCCGACCGCCTTTCACACTTAGTACGAATTTTGGGACCTTAGTCTGCGGTCTGGGCTGTTTCCCTCTTGTCCTATGGAGCTTAGCCCCCACGGACTGACTGCTGGGAACACCGAACGGCATTCGGAGTTTGGTTGGGAGCTGTAAGCTTGCGCCCCAGCTCTCATTCAGTGCTCTACCTCCGTTCGGCTATTAATCAGCGCTAGACCAAAATCTATTTCAGGGAGAACCAGCTATTACCCGGCTCGATTGGAATTTCACCCCTAGCCACAACTCATCCCCGAGTGTTGCACGGCTCGTGGGTTCGGACCTCCATCCCGCTTTCGCGGGACTTCATCCTGGTCATGGCTAGCTCGCCGGGTTTCGGGTTGTGCATACGCCACAAATTCGCCCTATTCAGGCTCGCTTTCACTACGGCTTCGTCCCCGCAGGGACTTAACCAAGCGACGTATGGCACACTCGTCGGCTCATTCTTCAATAGGAACGGTGTGACGGACTTGCGCCCGCTCCACCTCCTTGTAAGCGTACGGTTTCAGATACTATTTCATCGCCCTCCCGGGCTGCTTTTCAACGTTCCATCACTGTACTGGTTCACTATCGGTCAGGAAGAGTATTTAGCCTTGGCACATCGTCGTGCCTGCTTCCTACGAGGTTTCTCGGGCCTCGTAGTACTTTGGATCTGGACAAAAGGGATGGGTGCCGTTTCGCCTACCGGACTATCACCGTCTTTGGTTCCGCTTTCCAGCGGTATTCAACTACAGTCCCGTGCCTTTTTGCCTTTCAGAGGAAAGGCGTGTCCGTCCCTACAACCCACAATATGTCGATAGCCTCTGCTCGCCCCGTTGTCCGCGGTATTACTTGCGTAAGACTCGGTGCAACGGTTAAACATATGTGTTTAGGCTGTTCCCGTTTCGCTCGCCACTACTCAGGGAATCAAGCAGACTCTGTTGTCACGCCGTGACCATTGCTGATCGCGGGTGACAACAGAATCTGCGTTTCAATTTGTTTCTTTTCCTCTGGCTACTGAGATGTTTCACTTCACCAGGTTCCCATCCACGACCTATGTATTCAGTCGTTGGATCATCGTGCTTCACACGATGGGGTTTCCCCATTCGGACATCTCCGGATCATAGGTTGCTTGCCACCTCCCCGAAGCTTATCGCAGGCTGCCACGTCCTTCATCGGCTCTTCGCTGCCAAGTCATCCACCGTACGCCCTTACGTGCTTCCGCCATCCGGAAACCGATCAAAGATCGGACCCGGACGGACAATAAGTGTTCAGATGCGTTGTCATTAATTGACTCGCTTGAAATTGCTTGCCATGCACCGTAATGGTGCATGGCGCGTGTGTGTACATGCCTTGCACGTATAACAATTGGATACTGTTATACATTCAAGATCTTCAGTTTTGAAGATTCGATCCGGGTCTACCGGCGAATGCCGGTCCGAGCCGGACACGGAACGGATTCGAGTGAGTTCGAACCCGATCTGTGTCCACCTCATGCTCTTGAAAAAGAGAGCAAAGAGCAAAGAGCAGTTGGAAAAGAAAACGGGTCTGGCGTCGGCCAAACCCGTGAACTTTTAGGAGTCCGTGGGTCAGCCAAGTGACGAATGGTTCGTCGGATGAAATGGATGGCGCATGTTGGATCTCCAGTGGTCCCCTCAGAGCTGCTCTTTGCTCTTTGCTTGCTGCTCTCTGTACAGGGACATGGGTTTTGAAGTGCCGAAACTTTATAGGAGCCCCGAAACCTTGTCAAGCGCCGTCATTCAACGGAAAATCAGGATATGAAACGCATCCAAATCCGCGCCGTCGGGCGACTCCCCGAGGCCTGGCAACGCGAAGCCCAAACCGCCCTTCTCGCACGGCTTCAACCGTATGCCAAAACCGAAATCCTCGAGGTTTCCGAGGGGCACGGCGGCTCCCGCAAGCCGGATGCGACACGCGCTAAACGGGCCGAGGCCGAAGCGCTTCGTAGGGGCACGGCGCGCCGTGCCCCTACGAACGCATTCGTGATTGCGCTTGATGAACACGGGAAGGAATATGACTCCCTCGCTTTTGCGAAGCAGATCGAGACGTGGTCCGAGGGTGGCCGACCGCTTGTCTTTCTCATCGGCGGTTCGTGGGGCTTGGATGAAGCGCTCGCGAAGGACGCGCACGCAAAACTCTCGCTTGGAAAAATGACATGGCCGCACGCGATCGCGCGCCTGCTGCTTCTCGAACAACTCTTCCGCGCCGAGACGATTGCTCGTGGCAAGGAGTATCATAAGCGACTCTGTGATATACTCTTTCCATCATTCATTCTTGTCTCAAAATAAAACGTACTTTCCGTATGAAGTCCTCCTCCAAAACTTCCGTGAAAACGCCGAAATCGGTCAAGTCTAACAAAGACTGGCATGGCCCCCACTGGCACAGCGTCGGCTGGATCGCGGCCGTAGCCCTCGTGCTCTCGGCCTCGACCATGACGCTCTCCGTCTCCGCGGCATCCGCGCCGGCTTCCCGATCGGCCTCGCTCCGCGACATCAACGAAATCAAAGCCCAGCTCTCACGCTTGGAAATCAAGATTGACCTCCTCCTCCCGACAAACCCGACCGAAGACGCGGCAGACTAACTTCGCCGGGTGCGAATTGGTCGCGCCACATGAACGACGGCAATCTAAAAACGACGGCGGTTGCCGTCGTTTTTACGTGGTGTCTGTAATTATACACTTTGCGCGAACCTACTTTGAACGGAACTAAGGAAGCCACCCCGCCGCCGCTCGCTACCACTCGCCACCCCAAAGAAAAATTTTGTTTGCGGTTTCTGATTTGCGCGCGCCGGATTTTTTCCTCTAAAAGGAAAACAAAACTTTTCTTTGGTGTTCTGCTCGGAACGAGCAAGGCGGCGGGGCTGGCTTCTTTCTGATTTCGCTCGGGTGCGGCGGAATTCCCCCCACACCCCCCTTCCGCCGTACCCTCGCTCGGACGGACGGGATTTTTGGTGGCGTTATCTCTGTGTTTGATTAGCTAATACTTTTTGCGTCTCAACAATAAGCGGATTGTATTCTTGTTGCCCATTGGATTTTAGCAAAAAGTCTTGTAGTTGGGAAACGCCTCTCACTTGATCAGCATATCGCATATTTAACCAACCGACTACGAACAACAATCCCAAATTGTCGCTAGTATTTTCAAACTCCTTTTCAACAAATTCAATTACATCGACAATGTTGGTGTCTCCAACATATTCAATTTTCTTATACTGTTTTAAGCCTGATTCAAACTTCTTCTCCTGAATAAAAAAGAATGCTTTATTGAATCTTGGTAAAGGATGACCTGGCCTAATATGCCAAGCTCTCTTTGTGTGATATTTTGCACGATCCGTCTGTCGCTTGAGCCATTGAAATACAGCCATATTTTGGTGGGCGATGAAATTGTTTTCATCTATTTTTATTGCTTTGTCTGCGTATAAAATCGCTTTGTCCAAATCTTTCATACGACCCCAATAGAGCATTAGGAGAAAATTGTAAGAATCTCCAAGAAAGGATCTCGTTTTTTGTCTGACGAAAGCAAGGTTTGGAAAGTTGATGTCCTGGTTTCGTTCTTTGAGAATAGTTTGGAGTTTTTCGAATATATCTACGGACTTTAGTAAATAATTCACATTTGGTACTGTCGCCAAGCATGCACCGAGAGTATATAAGCTAATCTCTAAAATATTGCCCGAAACTACAATGAGATGATGAAAGGAATCCGGCTGTCTAATGCCCCACATTCTTCGCTGGATCGCCATTCCGATGTCATCTGTAAATTTTTTCTGTTTTTCTTTATCAATTACTCCGTGCTGATAAGATAGTTTGACATTGAATTGTGAGAATGGAGCATTCCCGATATTTCCCTCTGTCGTGTTACCCCAAACAAGCAATTTAATTCCCTTCTTCACGATAAAGGCCTCGGCTGATTTTGCGTCTAAAAAAGCAACGTCAGTCGGAAGTTCTTTAATTTTTATGTCGTCCTGCAATTTGTAAGTAGCAACCTGTTCTCGAAATTTTTTCTTGATTTCTTTATAGTACCCTTGTGAAGTTTCTTCTGTGGCAACTGCAAAAGCGATAGTTAATGCGCTTGGATCATAGAAAAAATTTCGTTTTACAAACCAAACAATCATATGGATAAGTTGCAAGCCAAGCAGGATGCCGATTATCCAATAAGTGTTAAGGACAATGCCGGTTTTAGCGAGAATGGTTATTACCGCAGAAGAGAGTAAAAAAATACCGAAAGCATAAACAACTCCACCACGCTTCGATGGCCATTCCAACCCTCTTAATTCCCGAAGTATTTCTAACATTTCTTTCATGGGGATAACTAACTACTTGTATGCTTTCTATTTATCTTCTATACTGGTAGTATAGCGCGTGCATAATTCTCGTCAATACCCATGATTACCAAAAAGCAAAAACAAGTCCTCGATTTCATAAAGAGCTACAAAACCGCTAAGGGCTACGCCCCCTCTCTTGATGAGATCAGTAAAAAATTCAAACTTGCTTCTGTTTCTACTGCCCACTATTACATAAAGAAACTACAAGAAGCTGGGCAACTCAACAAAGAATTCAACCAACCCCGCGGCGTTTCGGCAATTGAGCAAAAACTAACAATTGAGATACCAATTCTTGGTGCAATCGCCGCTGGACAGCCCGTTGAGGCAATTGAAGTACCGGACGAAACAATTACCATTACCAAAGACGAAATAAGCAAGCAGGGAAAACATTATGCCTTGCGAGTGCAAGGGAACAGCATGATTGACGAGGGAATTTTTGATGGCGATATTGTTGTTATTCGCAAACAAGAAGCGGCGGACAATGGGCAAACAGTAGTCGCTATTATTGATGACAATCAAGCAACGCTCAAAAAACTATACCGAGAAAAAGGTAAATTTCGACTTCAACCGGCAAATCCGACACTCTTCCCGATTTATCGTGATGAAGTTGAGGTTCGTGGTGTTGTTGTAAAAATAATCCGCAATCTTGAATCGCAAACAGATAAAGACCAATCGGATGAAAAATATACCCGCCGCATAGATTACTCGTGGGATTATCGAGGGGAAAATACAAAAACATATACTCATGGTATTCACACCTACCCCGCAATGTTCATTCCGCAAGTTGCTCGCAGATTGTTAGAAACCTACAGCAAAGAGGGCGATACAATTTGTGATATTTTTTGCGGTTCCGGCACGGCTCTTGTTGAAAGCAAAGTTTTGAATAGAAATGCTTATGGCATTGATCTAAACCCATTAGCAATTTTTCTAGCCAAGGCAAAAACTACGCCAATCAACTCTCAAAAACTGACGAAAGAATACATCGCTCTGTTAGGCAGATTGGAAAAAATAAAAGACAGCGGGATTAAAAAGCCAGAGTTCAAAAACCTTGATTTTTGGTTCAAAGAAAAAGCCATCATCAAACTCGCAAAACTAAAAAAAGCCATTCAAGAAATTGAGGATAAGGCGATACGCAATTTCTTGATGGTCGCTTTCAGCGAAACTGTCCGCTACGCCTCAAACACTAAAACAGGTGAATTCAAATTGGTAAGAATTAAAAGTGAGAAATTAGAAAAACACGACCCCGATGTTTTTGGTATTTTCCGAAAAAAAGCGGAAGCGAACATTGCGGGAGTAGGAGAATTTTATAAAGAGGCAAAAAAGGATGTGTGGACAAAAATTATTTTTGGCGATTCATCGAAGGAGAATGGTATAAAAGAAAACTCCATTGATTGCATTATTACTTCGCCGCCGTACGGCGATAGCCGAACGACTGTTGCTTATGGACAGTTCTCTCGTTTATCCGCACAATGGATTGATATTTTTGACGATCCAAACAAAGCTTCGGGTGTTGATAACGAATTGCTTGGCGGTAGGGCTACCAAAACCTTATCCCATGTTCTCTCGTCAGACTACCTCAATGACTCGCTGGATAAAATCGCAAAGCAAGATGAAAGTCGCGCCAAAGATGTTTTAAGTTTTTATATCGGCTTGAATGACTGCCTAAAAAGAGCACACGAAATACTGAAACCAAAAAAGTATTTTTGTCTTGTGATTGGCAACCGATTGGTAAAACAAGTTCGTATTCCCACTGATTTTATTATCGCCGAATTGGGAGAAAAAATTGGATTTACTTGTGAAGAAATTTTTGTCCGCAACATTCCAAGCAAAAGAATGCCCATCAAAAATTCTCCGACAAATATCGTCGGCGCGCTGGAGGAAACAATGAACAGGGAAAGTATTGTTGTTTTGCGGAAAAACTAGATCAGTCGTACCTTATCTCTAAAACAATTGTAGAGTTTGTTGATTTTGACCCTAAAGCCAGTTCCGTGATTTCTTACGCTTCCGCTAGGGCGATAATACATACGAAAATCAACTACGATCTGATCTTTCTTAACCATCTTTTTGAACAACTCAAAATCAAAGTCGCTCAATAAATATGCTTCGTTGAAATGAAAATGTTCCTTGCCTTTGATTTCTCTTGTGTCGGCAAGGACATATACCAATGCTGGCAATTTATCGCCAAACTTTTTCTGCACCGATTCCATATCCCAATAGATATTCAAACGCTTGCCTTTTCCTTGAACGCGAATTTTATCTCTCGCTACAGAAAGTTTGAGCGACTGATTGTTATATCTCTTACATGATAGGGTCGAATGTAGCTCTTTTGATCTGCCATTGGCTCGTTTTGAATAGCCGAAATTATCAAGCAACATTCGGTCCCTATCGCCACCCTTCGGAAGTGGCTCAAGCGTAAAGAGAGTAAGCATTGATTTAGCGTTTCGGCGATACGCTTTTAACTCGGCAACGTCCTTAATATCGTGGAGCGGTATGTTGTTTTCTTTGATGTGGAGCAAATCTTCAAGCGTTTTACCTATGCCGGTATCGCCAACTCTATGGGTTGGTACAAAACCAAGTCTTTTTACTCGTTGCAATTCTTTTTTGAGAGTATTCAAATCCATATTATTTCAAAAAGTAATCAAACGGCTTTTTATAAATCCGCGCAAACTCTTTCAGTGCAACAATATCAATCCGCCTCTGCCCAGCCTCGACTTTCGAGACATGAGATTGCGTCTTGTCTATTAGTTTTGCTACTTGTTCCTGGTCTAAACCGGCCTCTTGGCGGGCCTTTTTTAACTGCTCAACAATGTATTTGTGATCTTTCGAGTAAATCGCCTTGGTCATATTGATACTTGTATGATAGTATTCCATTGTGTTATATTCCAAATTGTCATATACTGATTTAGGGAGTTCTTTAACCTTTTCCGCGCAGGGAGGGTGGGGCAAGGAAAAGAATCTTGTCGCCACCAAAAATCCCGTCCGTCCGAGCGAGGGTACGGCGGAAGGGGGGTGTGGGGGGAATTCCGCCGCACCCGAGCGAAATCAGAAAGAAGCCAGCCCCGCCGCCTTGCTCGTTCCGAGCAGAACACCAAAGAAAAGTTTTGTTTTCCTTTTAGAGGAAAAAATCCGGCGCGCGCAAATCAGAAACCGCAAACAAAATTTTTCTTTGGGGTGGCGAGTGGTAGCGAGCGGCGGCGGGGTGGCTTCCTTAGTTCCGTTCAAAGTAGGTTCGCGCGAAGTGTATAATTACAGCACC
>ERZ1292625.290-Hain-H41-01um-R1-290-length-82778-cov-7_pt1 | contig 73188 bp, 122 predicted proteins | sample MGYA00564400_ERZ1292625 | MGnify/ENA primary metagenome ERZ1292625 (study PRJEB36523, sample SAMEA6512639) | groundwater metagenome | collected 2019-01-08 | study: AquaDiva: Metagenomics assemblies of 32 groundwater samples | reverse complement strand
GGTGCCCCGCGCTGGCCGCTCATCCTGCGGTGCGGGCCGCGCTCGATGCGGTGGACGCGGCGACGGCGCACGCGCTCCAGGTGGCAGCGATCGAGACGCGCGACCACGTAGCCGCGTGGCTGGCTTACTCGATGGCCTACCAGCTGCTCGACGCGCTCGACGACATCCTCGTCTTGGCCGGCGTTCGTCGAGCCGAGCAGCGCTACGAAGAGTACCGGACCGGCCCGTCGGGCGCGGACTGGATCGCGATGTTCCGCGCGTTCGTCGCGTCGGGGCGGGCGTGGGAGATGCGCACGACGGAGGTGCAGTCATGATCTGGCGCGACCACCCCATCGCCATCCTCGACACCGAAACCACCGGCGTCGACCCGTCCATCCACCGCGTCGTCGAGGTCGCCGTGGTGACGACCCTCCGCGGCGAGGTGACCGGCCGCTTCTCGCGCCTGGTGAACCCGTGCGCCCCCATCCCCGCCGAGGCCACCGCGATCCACGGCATCACCGACGCGTTGGTCGCCGACGCGCCGACGTTCGCCGGTGTGGCCGTAGAACTCGCCGCGGTCTGCGAGGGGCACCTGCTCGCCGGCTTCAACGCGCGTTTCGACGCCGCGATGGTGGTGGCCGAGTACCTGCGCTCGGGACTCGTGCCGCCCCCGTGGACGCGCGCGAACGAGCAGTGGCTGGACCTCCTCGTCTGGTCGCGCGTCTACGACACGACCAAGCGCGCCGGCTACCACAAGCTCGGCGCCGTGGCTGCGCGGCTCGGCGTCCCGCTCGGCGCCGCCCATCGCGCGCTCGGGGACTGCGAGACCACCGCGGGGATCCTCGCGAAGTTCGCCGACGATCCGCGGTTGATGCACGACGACTGGACCGATCTCATCATGGCGCAGCAGGTCTATGCCGCCGAGGACGAGGCGTCGTTCCTGCGCTGGAAGTCTCGCCAGCCCCGACGGAGCGCCGCGTGATGCCGCAAGCGCGACCCCATTGTCGATGCCCCTGGTGCCGCTGCGCGATCGAAACGCGCGCGGGACTGAACGGCGCCATCATCGCCCTGCGGTGCGCGACGCCGGAGTGCCGCAAGCGCTTCATTGCGCGGACGACCAGGGTCGGATGCTGGGGCACCCAATGGCGACACCCGGAGGAGATTGATGCGGTCCGCCGCACTCACGATCGCGTGTGCGGATGCCGGTCGGCCCGTGTCGCGCGCGGCGAGGAAGCCAATGCTTGACGTCCGCCATCTCGAGATCCTCGGCCCCGCCCCGTCGAAGAACGGCCGGCGCGTGCTCGTCCGATGCGCGTGCGGCAAAGAGTTCCCCGCGCTCCGACGTCGGGTGACCGGCGACACGCCGCGGTTGCGCTCGTGCGGGTGCATGCGTGTGGCCCTCGGCATCGCGGCCCGTCCGCGTCGCGCGCCTGGGAAGATCGCGCCGGCCCACGAGCCGCACCTGACCGTGGTCCACCCCCTCATCCCCGCGCAGTCGATCCACGTGTTCGACGCGGTGCTGCTCGGTCGCGCCGTCATCGCGCTCGCCAGCGGGCCGCTGACGCTCCCCGACCTGGCCCGCGCGTGCGGCGTCCCGGTGGCGGAGCTCGTCGAGCGGCAAGGCGTGCTGAGGGGCCATGTACACGCGCTGCGGTTCGGCGAGGACGTCGCCTACCTGCACTCGCACGGGCTGACGACAACGTGGGGCGAGCTCGAACCGATGCGCGGCGGGGCGATGAGCGAAGCGCGAAAGGCGGCGTGATGGCGAAGAGGAAGTCGATCTCGCAGCGTGCCGCGGATTGCGTCGCAGACATTCGAAAGCTGCACGCGTTCGGTGCCGAGGAATGGCAGAAGCGCGGCACGACGTACACCGACGAGCAGCGCGACTTCGACGCCCAACTCATTGTCGATCTGGCAATGAAGCGGCTCGTCGAAGCCGACCGGCGTGCGCGGAAGGCGGTGCGGTGATGCGCGAACGCCCCATCCTGTTCAGCGCGCCGCTCGTGCGCGCCATCCTCGCGGGGACCAAGAGCGTCACGCGCAGGCCGATGAAGCCGCAGCCCGTCGGCTCCGTCGCGAACGTCGACATGCCGCCCGCCCACCACGTCTTCGCGTGGCATCCGACGAAGCCGGTGGTCGACGGCAAGGTGATGCCCGTTGGGACGCACCGCTTTCGACTCGCCCCCGAGACGCAGACGGAGTTGGTGCGGCGCGCGTGCCCGTTCGGCGCGCCCGGTGACCGCCTGTACGTGCGCGAGACGTTCGCGCCCTTTGGTTGCCGTGCGCACGACGGTGACTTGCCCTACGAGACCGCGTCAGAGCTGCGCTGCACGTGCCGATCCGGTGCGTGGTATCGCGCGGACGCTCTTCCCGGCGACGACGACTCAACGACGCGCTGGACGCCCTCCATCCACATGCCGCGGTGGGCGTCGCGCATCCTGCTCGATGTGACCGACGTGCGCGTCGAGCGGCTGCAGGACATCACCGAGGAGGACGCGAAGGCCGAGGGGGTGGAGCCGACGAACGGTCACCCCGTGCGCGGTGCAGCGATCGGCCGCGGACCGAGCCACCGCGAGGGGTTCGCGCAGAAGTGGATGGACATCTACGGCGACGGGTCGTGGGCCGCGAACGGCTGGGTGTGGCGTGTGGCGTTCAAGCGAATCGAGGCCCGGTGATGGGCGAGACGACCAAGATTCAGTGGACGCGCCGAGCGAGCGTCAACCCGCTCACGGGTCGCCCCGGGCCCGCACCGAAGCCCGCGCGAGACGGCGATCGCCTGCAGGCGCGACAGCGAGTGAACGTCGAGGTGCGGACTGGGCGCCGCCCGCACCCGAGCACCCTGCCGTGTGTCGACTGCGGCCACGTGTGGCACGAGGGCGGGCGCCGGCACGAGTGCGATCATCACCTCGGCTACGCGGCCGCGCACCACCTCGACGTGCAGCCGGTCTGCACGACATGCCACACGCGGCGAGACAGCGTTCGCGCGAAGGCGACCGCGTGCATCCACGGCCACGCCTTCACCGAGGAGAACACCGGCCGGAAGACGAACGGGACGAGGTTCTGTCGCGAGTGTCGGCGGGGCCACGACAAGCGGCGTACGCGTCCGCCCGGATACTGGAGCGCCGTCAACGCGCGACGAAAGCAGGTGCGATGATGGGCAAGGACTCGAGCATCTCTTGGACCGACCACACGTTCTCGCCGTGGTGGGGCTGCGCCAAGGTCAGTCCCGGGTGTGAGCACTGCTACGCCGACACCTTCGCCAAGCGAGTCGGTCACGGTAAGCGACTGCCGACGATCTGGGGACCGCGCGCCGAGCGTCGGATGATGAGCGATGCGCATTGGCGCGAGCCCGAGCGATGGAACCGCGCCGCCGAGAAGGTCGGCAAGCGCGCACGTGTGTTTTGCGCGTCCATGTCCGACGTCTTCGAGGACCGGCCCGATCTCGACGAGTCGCGCGCGCGACTGCTCGCGTTGATTGACGACACCCCGCACCTCGACTGGTTGCTGCTGACGAAGCGGCCGGAGCACGCCGATCGACTCTGGAAGCAGGCGCTCCGGGATCTCGAGGGCGCCGAGGCGGACGTGCACGTGACGCCGTGGGCTCCGAACATCTGGCTCGGCACCACGGCGGAGGACCAGCAGCGCGCCGACGAGCGCCTCCCGCACCTGCTCGACGTGCCCGCGGCCGTGCGGTTCGTGAGCTACGAGCCCGCGCTCGGACCGGTGGACTTCCGACCGTACCTGTTGCCGACGCCGTGCTCTCACGCGCAGGCCTCGATGGCTTCGGGCGAGACGTTCGCGTGCTCGTGTCCGCGGCGTGCGGGCATCGACTGGATCATTGTCGGCGGCGAGTCGGGCCCGGGCGCGCGGCCGTTCGATCTGGCGTGGATGCGGTCGACGATCGAGCAGTGCAAGGCGGCCGGGGTCGCGTGCTTCGCGAAGCAACTCGGTGCCAAGCCGGGAGAGTTCGCCCCGACTGGAAGGTTTCGGACGAACGAGGGCCGACGGCAGATGGAGATGACGGCGACGCGGCTTCCCCTGCGCGATCCCAAAGGCGGCGACTGGTCGGAGTGGCCGGCGGACTTGCGCGTGCGCGAGTTCCCGCGAGGCGCGTCATGAAGGCCGACCCGAACGACCTGCGCCGCGCGGCCGACGCGCACGACGTGGTGGGCCCGGACAACAACATGCACATCGAGATCGCCGCCAAGCGCGCCAGCTACATCGTGGCCGCGTGGGGCGCGCTGAACCTTGGCGCGATGTCCGGTCCGGCTCGCGAGCGAACGCGCGACGTGGCGCGCCTGCTCCGAGATCGACCGCTTGTCTGCCTCGGCACCACCAACGACGGGAACCCGCGGCACCCGCTGATGGTGGCGTATGCGACCGCGCCAGCCGAATGGATTGCTCCATGACCCTCAACGTCTACACCGCGCGCATCGGCTACGCGGACCCCGACGCGCTCGACGTCACGCGCAAGAGTGGCGACCAACTCGGCCGCGCGTTCGCGCCGTCGTGGACGCTGCTCGGCCCCGCGCTGCGGGCGCGAGCCCGCGGCGACATGGATGCGGTCTGGCCGCAGTACGTCGCGGGCTTCCGCGGTGAGATGTACGCCAGCCAAGAGAACGCCCCGGGCGCGTGGCGCTCGCTGCTCGCACGCCCGCGCGCGGTCCTCGTCTGCTACTGCGCCGACCCGGAGCGCTGCCACCGAACGCTGCTCGCCCGCGACATCCTGCCGAGGCTCGGCGCGGTGTACGGCGGCGAACTGGGCGCGGCCAAGCCGCAAGGGGAGATGTTTCGATGACCCGCCGCCTCATCGGGTGGCGCGTGCGGTGGGAGAGCTGCGGGGCGGACGGCGTGTGGCGAGAGATCTGCGAGGAGTGGTCGACCGTCGGCGAGCGGTACGCGCGCGCCGACGCCGCATCCCTGCGCCGGCGCAGGGTGGGCGTGTGCAACGTGCGGCTGCTCAAGGTGTGGAGGAGCGGACGATGAGCGACCACCGCAAGGACTGTCGCGTGTGCGGCGGCGTCACCGATTCGTGCGCGTTCTGCGACCAGCGCGAACTGCGCCTGCTCCGCGCCAACGTGGCCCGCCTGCAGGCCGACCTCACGCGCGCCGTCAGCTACGTCGGCGGCGACGACATCGAGGACGTCATGGAGGCGCTCCGGAAGGCCGCGAACGACGCCATCAACCACGAGACGACGCTCCGGCTGCTGGCCGAGGCGCAGGCCGAGCGGGACGACGCCATCGCTGAACGCGACGAGTCGAGGCGAGACGTCATCGCGGCTTGCCATGAGCGCGACGAAGCCTGCGCGGTGCTGGCCGGCGACGTCCCGCTGTCCGACATCGCGCACGATGACGACGCGTGCCGCTGCCTCCCGTGCCGCTACAGCAACGCGCTTGACGAGCGGGACGATGCCCTCGCCACACTCTCCCTCGCCCGCGCTGACATCGTGTGGGTGCTGCGGGAGCGCAACGATGCGCGCGCAGTGGCGGCGCTGGCGATGCGTGAGGGGCTGGAGGAAGCGGAGCGGCTGAGGGCCGAGGTGGCCGACGCGTGGCGCATCACGGGGTTCTGGTGCCGCCGATACGAGGAGCGGGGCAAGCGGCTCAACGCAGCCCGATTTCTCGCGGCGGGGTGGCGCAGGCTGGCGGAGCAGGGACGCGAGTGCTGCAGGCAGGCAGACGCCGAGCGCGCCGAGCGGGCGCAGGGGAGCGGGAGATGAAGGCGCACGCACTGAGCTGCGGGGTCTGCTGTCACCGATGCGTGAACGACGGGTCGATCGTGCCACCGTTCATGCCGATGGTCCTCTGCCCGACGTGCGGCAACAAGCGATGCCCGAAGGCGACGGATCACCGACTCGACTGCACCAACAGCAACGAGCCGGAGCAGTACGGGAGCATCTACGGCGAGACGACGCCGGACTATCCGAGGAGGGGCGAGCGATGAGCGAGCGGAAGGCGAAGTGCAAGACGCGCGGGTGCCGCAACCGGGCGTGCGAGAAGGGGCGGGCCAAGGGGCACGGATACTGCGGCGGATGCTACGCGCTGCGGTGGGCTGTGGGTGTGCTGCCATGAGCGAGTGTCTACGCATGACGGTCATGGAGCACAACGTCGCGCACTATCGGGCGCGCGCCGAAGCCGCCGAGCAGGAGGCCGCGGGGCTGCGGCTGCAGGTCGCCGAGATGGGCAAGGCCGCATGGAACGACGCGATGGAGGTCGATTGCGCTACCCGTCGCGCGACCGCGATGCACCGTCGCGCGCAGGAGGCGGAGCGGCTGCTGGGGCTCGCGATGCGCATGGGGCTCGACGCCGTCGAGTCGACGAAGTCGGCGCTCGCCAACATCTACAGCCTCGGTCGACAGTGGGAGCGCCGGTATCGCGTCGCCGCGGGCCGGCTGGCCGAAGCCGATGGCTTGCTCCCGCCGGCTAACGACACCGCAACGCGGCTCGACACCTTCGCGGCGAAGGTTGACGAGTGGGGCCCGCTCACGTCGGCGAGCGCGGGGGCGGTGAATGGCGAGTGGCTTGCCGAGACGCTGCGGCTGGCTGCGGCGACGATCCGCACCAAGAGCGCCGACCTCGCCACCGAGCGCACCATGGCCGACGACGCGAAGCGGGCGTGGGTGCTGCGGGCCGAGTCGCTGCACGAGGAGCTGCGGCGGCTGCGCGAGACCGTCGCCGCAATCGAGGACGGCACCTGCGAGGATCTGCCGGCGCTGCTGCGGCGGTACGGGAAAATGCGGGCCGTGGTGGAGGCGCTCACCAACGTCTGCGACCGCACGCGCGCGGCGCACGGCATGGGCTGCAGGTGCGCCGACTGCCGCGACATCAGGGCCGCGCTGGCGGCGTGTGACGAGGGAGGCTCCGATGTCTGACTGGCGAATCGACGAAGGCTCGCGCTACCCCGTGACGCTCACGCTCGGCGGCGCGGACCACCGCATGACCGTCGCGCGGGCGATGGCGCTGGTCGCGGGGGCGCCGAAGATGGCGGGGGCGTGGCACGCGGTGCCGTCCGATGAGCCCACGCTCACACGTAGAGACGGGCGCGACACGCCGCTGGCCTACGTCCACCGTGGCGGGCGCGAACAACTGTGGTGGTGGCGCGCGTTCAGTGGCGCAATGCAGGGCGGCCCGTGCGCGACGCTCGACGAAGCCAAGGCCGCCGCGGACGCCGCGCTGCGGGCGGCAGGGTGGGTGCTGGACGATGGAGGCTCCGATGGGTGACCACCTCAACACCAACGGTCTCGTCGACGGCAACATCCCAGCGGGGCAGTCGTGCCCGTTCGTCGAACGATGCTCGGCGCGCACGACTCGGTGCCCCGTCGACAACGACACGTTGCCGTGGCCGTTCTCGTGCGCTGCGGCTCGCGCTCATTCGATCGGGCTCAATCCTCAGCCCTGCACCCGCGCCTACGTCCACGACTGCCGGTGCCTGAAGTGCACCGCGAAGCCCGCGCACGAGACGCGCGGATGGGAGCCGAAGTGAACCATCTCGTCGCCAACAAGGGTCGCTACCAGCACGCCAGCTGCGATGGCGCCGTGAAGACGAACCTCGTCGAGGCGGTCGGCGAAGTCACCTGCGTGGGCTGCAGGGAGTGGGTCGCCGCGATGTTCGGCGAGGACCCCGTGCGCCGCATGTACGAGCGCGTCGACGCGCGGAAGGTGGAGTGATGGACAGCAACGAAGTCATCGCGCGCCTGCGCAAGCGCTACGGGGCGCCCGAGTACGCGTTCTTCACCGAGGTGGGCGACCGCACCGGGGGCCGCACGCGGTCTGCCGACGGTATTGCACTCTCGCTCTGGCCGTCGCGCGGCATCGAGCTCCACGGTTTCGAGGTGAAGGTCGACCGCCGCGACTGGCTGCGCGAACTGAAGGACCCCGCGAAGGCGGACGTGATCGCCAAGTACTGCAGCAAGTGGTGGCTCGTCGTCGGTGACGCGAAGATCGTGGCAGACGGCGAACTGCCGCCGATGTGGGGGCTCATGGTGCCGCACGGCGACGGGCTCAAGGTCGTCAAGGATGCCCCGCCGATCGAAGCGCAGCCGCTCGGGCTTCCGTTCGTTGGCGCTCTCGTGCGGGCGATTCACACACAGTCGGCGTCGGAGGAGCAGATCAAGACGGCGCGAGCCGAGGCGTTCGCGGAGGGTCGCGCGCGCGGGCTGGTCGATGCGCGGGCAGACCGTGACCACGCGGCGAAGATCGCGCAATCGCTCGCGGCGTCGGTCGACGCCTTCGAGAAGGCATCTGGCGTGAGGATCGACGCGTGGAACGGCCACCGTATCGGCAAGGCCGCCGCCAAGGTGATGGATCTTCACAACCTCGACTACCGCTACCATGTCGACAGCGTCGTCCGCGACCTCGGGCGCGTGACCGCCGACCTGCGCGCGCTCTTGAAAGCCACGGAAGACACAGAAGACGTGGCGAGGGCAGGATGAGCGCGAAGACCAACGACCCCAAAGACCCGACGACGTGGACGCCCGGCATGGTGGCGGCGTTCAATGCGATCCACCCCGCAGAGGCAACGAGGGCGACCATGGCGCTGCGGGTGGCCGAGTCACGCCGTCGCGCCGTGGCCGAACACGCCGCCCTCGAAGCCGTCCTCGCCGCCGCCAAGCGCATCGGCCCCGGCCACACCCCCGCGTGCGCCACGTCCCGCGCTGAGGTGTGGAACCGCAAAGCCCCGTGCACCTGCGGGCTCGACGCGCTGCGGGATGCCGTGGCGACGATGGAGGGGAGCCGATGACCAACACAACCGACCGCGGTCCGTGGATGCGCACCCACAGCGGCAAGCGTTTCCACCCCTTCGACCCGCACGCCGACGAGGTGTGCATTGAGGACATCGCACACGCGCTGTCGCAGTTGTGCCGGTTCGCGGGGCACACGAGCGCGTTCTACAGCGTCGCCTCGCACAGCGTGTTCGTGGCCGACCTCGTGGTGCGCCTTGGCCACCCCGAGCACGCCCTTGCCGCCCTGCTCCATGACGCTGCCGAGGGGTACTACGTGGACGTCCCGTCGCCGCTGAAGCGCGGGCTGCCCGACTACCGGAGCGCCATCGGCCGCGGCGAGGCCGTCATCGCACGCGCGTTCGGGTTGCCCGTCGAGCTGCCCCGCATCGTCGTCCGCGCAGACCTCATGGCGCTCGCCGACGAAGCTCGAGACCTCATGGGCGGGCACGACGGCTGGGGTCTGCCCGAGCCCGAGAGCGGCATCCGCGTCCTGTCCGAGCCGCCCCCGATCGCCCGCGACCGGTTCCTCGAGCGATTCCGCGCGCTGTCGTCCGTGAGGGCCGCGTGACCGTCCGCGCCACCATCCTCGACCTGCTCGGCGACGGGCCGGCGACCACGGACGCCCTCTGCGGCGCGCTGCGGCGTCTTGGTCTGCCGTCCGCGCAGAGCACCGTCCGACACGTCTGCGACGAGCTTCGGCGGGCGGGGACCGTCGCGACGCGCATCGTGCGGACCCCTCGGCATCGGATGGGGCTCGCCCTGTGGAGCCTCGCGTCCGAGTCGGCGGAGCGCGTCGAGCTCGCGGTGGCGATGCTGCGAGCGGACGCGCGGGCGGGGGTGTCGTTCGGCGGGTTGCGCGCGCCGAGGGTGGCGTGATGGGTGGCGCAGGCGAAGGGGCGGCTGGCGAACTCTCCGACGAAGACGCGGCCGACATGCAGTCGTGGCTTGGATCGCCTTTCGCCGCGTGAGGACTACGACCACGAAGGCCACCATGAGACCGCGGGAGAACCGACCCATGACGCAGACGGAAGTTGCTAGAGGCCGTTGCGGCCACTGTGGCAAGCGCGACCACGCACCGAGCGACTGCCCGAACCGCACGAAGTGCAAGCACGGGACGCTCGTGGACGGCCCCGAAACGGGCAATCCGCCGTGCTGGCGGTGCGAGGTCGAGCCCTACCGGACGGGGCCCAAGTGACGCGCGGGGCCAAATCGGCTGGCGAGCGAGGTGGCCGCGTGACTTGCGCCGCCCGCGATCTCACCGCCGATCAGGTTCACGCGCTCCTCATTGTTGGATGCGTCGCCTACGGCATGGACCGCGCGAAACTTGTGCGCGCCTGCAAGTCGCTAATGACCCTCGGCCTCGTGACGACCACGGGCGCGCACTGTGGGCACAACCGAAGCCAGTACCACTGGAGCATCACGAAGCGCGGATGCGAGTTGCTCGCCGAACTTGGCATGCCCGCAAGGGCAGACCAGATCTCCGAGGCTACGTGAAGCGCTACACCGCCCACTGCGCCGCGTGCGCCCTCACGACCAGCGGCAGCGCCGACGCCGTGCGGGTGTACGACCCGACGGGCTACGCGCTCTTCGCGACCCGCTGGGACCTCGTGCTCGACTGCCGCGGGTGCGGCCTGCCCCGGAGCGCGACCCTCGTGCGCGTCGCTGCCCGGTCGGCCTACCGATGCGGCGAGCGATGCATCGAGGCGAGCGGCGCGGATTGCGCCTGCGACTGCGGGGGCAGGAACCATGGGATCGCGTTCGAGGCGGTCAGGAGGGCTGCGTCATGATCGCGCTCACGAAAGGCCACGTCGCCACGCTTCGTGCCATCAACTCGCGCGACGCGTCGCTCGACCGGGTGAAGCGCGGATCGGCGCCGATGCCCGCGGCTGCATGGGATTTGCGCGACGCTGGACTCATCGAGATCGCCAACGTCCGGCAAGTCGCCGGTGTCGAGCAGGAGTTGCTCTCGATGTGGCCGACGACCGCGGGTCGCGCGGCCTTGGCCTTCTACTCCTACGAGCCCGCGTACTTGACCACGGTGAGGATCCGATGAACGTCATCGACCACTTCCCCGCCACGCTCCCGCGCCTGCGATGGTTCGGCTCCGTCGTCGAGCCGACGAGCGGCGACACGGATGCGATCTTCGCGGGCGCCGTCCGGCTGATGCAGGGCGAGCGCATCGTGTCGACCACGCCGAAGGGGGAGCGCGTGCTGGTGTCGATGCTGTCGAGCGGCCGGACCGTCGTCCTCGTCGGCAAGCAGCGGACGGAGCACGCGAGCGCGTTCGATGCGCTGCTGGTGGCATACGAGGCGATCGGGGAGTTCAACGAGTGCTGGGCCGCGTTCGAGGGGTGCCGGTGACCAGCCGCGACCACCGCGTCCGCCTGCGCATGGTCCAGCCCGAGCACCGCTACGTGTCGCCGCTTTGCGCGCCGTGCGGGGGCGAGTGCTGCAAGGGCATGCCGGGCTCGACGCACCCTGACCAGTGGGGCGCAACCGACGACGAACGGGTTGCGGCCATCGCCAAGGCGCTCGCCTCTGGGCGGTGGGCGATCGACTGGTGGGAGGGCGACCCGCGCGAAGGCATCGACGAAGACGAAGCGCTCGGCAGCGTACGCTACATCCGTCCTGCGATGGGCTCGCCGCACCGTTTCCCGGTCGAGCATCCGGCGTGGGGCCGCGAGGCGCCGTGCACGTTCCTGCGATCGACCGGCTGCGCGCTCCCACACGACGGGCGTCCGCTCGGGTGTCGCGCGCTGAGGCCCGGCGAACTCGGCGAGTGCGACGCGATGGACGGCAGCAAGCAGGCTGCGGCGGTGGTGTGGATTCCGTTTCAGTCCGTCATCGCGCTGGCGTTGTCGGCCGCGTTCGGATCGGAGCAGACCGGATGACCACCACCACCCTGGCCCCCCGCCTCACGATCTCCGAGGTCGTGCGCGTCTACGAGGCCGCGTGCGCGGAGATCCGCGAGGGCTACGCGCGCATCGCTGCCGCGGAGCAGCGGCTCAACGACACGTTCACCATGGAGCACTACGCGTCCATCCACGTGAACAACCGCGTCAGCTTCGGCAGCGCCGAGCAGGAGATCCTTCGCATCCGGCACGAGGTGTGGGGATGCCTGATCGGCCGGCTCGGGGTGAAAGGTCTCATGAGCGTGGCCCGCGCGAAGGAGCTCGACCGCCAGATCGAGAAGCTCGAGCTACCGGAGATCACCGAGCAGAGCGTCGCCGAGCTGGTGCGGGGGTTCCAGTCGCACCTGCCTGAGATGCTCGCCGAAGCGGTCGAGGAAGTCTTTGCCTGGCTGCGTCCGCGTCGGAGCGAGTACAAGCGCAACAGCGAGCTCGAGGTGCCGGAGCGGATCGTGCTCAGGCACATGGTGGAGCCGTGGAGCAACATCTGCACGGGGTGGAGGGTCAACTACCACCACGAGCAGAACCTCATCGCGCTCGAGAATGTTCTGCACGCACTCGACGGCCGCGGAATGGTGACCAAGACGCACTACTCGGCGATCTCCAACGTCATCCGCGCGCCGGGGTTCGACGGAAAGGGGGAGACGGACCTCTTCAAGTTCAGCGTGTACAAGAACGGGAACATGCATCTTGCGGCGCTTAGGCTAGACCTGATCGCCAAGTTCAACGCCATCGCGGGCGGGCGACGATTGCGGCCGGCGACGGCTGCGGAGTAGGAGCGGAGGATGAGCGACAGGTGTTCCCCCATCGACCCGTCTGGATGGCGCTCCGTCCACGAGCGTCCGTGTCGGCGGCCCGTGTCCGTGCCGACCGATGACAGCTGGGACGCGTTCGAGTGCGAGTTCCGCTATCACCCCGAATGGGCCGTGTGTCGGTTGGGGCGGCGCCATGTGCCGACGTGCTCGAGCAAGACTAGGTCTACGGTTGGCTGTGCGCCATCGTGGATCAACAGCGCCGAAACGGCCGACTTTGCCGACCTGCTTGCCGAGGCCAGCGCGTTGCCCGGCGACGACATGGCGGTCGGCGACGAGTTCGTGTGGCCCCGCGTCCTCTCGGCTGTCGAGCGCCGACGCGTCGAGCGGTGGATGGCGCGACGGCACAGCATCACCGTCGCGAGGTGGCCATGACCAGCGAATGCGGCTGCGGCAACGGACACGTCCTGGGACGCGCGTGCACGCCGGACGCGAAGCGGCTCGCGCTGGCCCGGCTGCTCGCGGCGTGGGAGCGTCACCCGCAGGCGCGACTCGGGCAGCTGATCGTCAACACGCAGGGCAGGCTCGACCTGTTCTATGTCGAGGACGATGCGTTGCTGGGAAGGATGGAGGGGGCATGAGCGACATCCGCGACGGGGCAATCGAACGACTGGCTGCATTCATCGTGGGTCTCGGCGTGAGGGACGGTCGCGAGGCCGATCGTTCGGTTGCTGATCTCGTCAGGGTTGGCGAGTCGAGCGTGGACGACGCGGATCGCCGGCGTGCCATGGACGCGCTCGCCGAGTTCGGTCTCGTCGCCATCGACGACACCACGGTCACCGACGCCCGCAACGCCCGTTCGCGGCTGACCAAGCGCGGGTGTGAGTGCGAGCCCGACGCGGGCCGGTGCAAGAGGTGCCTCGATGTCGACGACGCCGACAGCGAACTGGCGGACGCGGTGCTCGAACAACTCGGAGCGGACCGATGACCACGAGCGACGCGCGCAAGGTTTCGATCGAACGTCTGGCGAAGTCGATGCGCATGACGACCGAGGAGGTGCTGCGCCCGACCGGGCTGATGGTGCCGGCGCTCGGCCGCGCGTTCGACACGGTCGCGTGGGACGAACTGGCGAGGATCGCGATGGAGGACGCCGGTCTTGTTGCCGCAGGGCGCGCAGAAGGAAGGCTCGTCGTGTACTCGTCGACGCGGGTGCAGGGCCTCGACCACGCGACGGGGGAGATCGCCGGGGTGCGGGATAGGTCGGGCCACGGCCGCCACCTCGTCGCCCCGGCCGGGCGCGGGCCGACGGTCGTCTCCGCCATCTCTCCGCCACTCTCCGCCACTATCCGCCAGAGGAGGACACGCCATGAGTGAGTGCGGGACGACGCATCTGCCCGGGTGCGACTGCTACGGCGCCGGTCGAATCACGCAGGCGCTCGCCGACGCCAAAGCCACGCTGACCGAGCTGTGGCGGCGGCACGACGACGACCTGCAGCGCGCGCGATGCATGCGTGCTCTGGAGGCCGTGATCCATGCCGAGCGCACGATGTGGGCAGCTGACGCGCTCGTGGCGGCCGACACGCCCAAGGCGCGCCGCGACGCGCTCGCGGCACTGCGCGCCTCCTGTCACCTGAGGGTCACGGCGCCGACGGTGGTGCGGGGCCGCTGAGAATCCTCGCGGGTTTTGACAATCGACATGGGGGCGCGTCGATTCCCCTTGCGCCTGTTCGAGCTATCACTAATCTGACCTGTGTGACGAGGCGGCCCGACAGCGGGCAGGCCGAACCCCCACCGACCACCGAGGTACGCCATGACCATCACCGCCAAGTTCGCGAGCGTCTGCCCCTGCTGCTCGATGCGCATCCAGCCCGGCGCGAAGGTCGAGTGGAGCAAGGGCAGCCCGGCGAAGCACGTCAAGTGCCCCTCGGCCGGATCGGCCCCCGTTGCCGCCACTGCGTCGACTGAGGCGCGCGTCTCCGTCGCCGGCAACACCTACCCGGTCCGCAACCAACTCGCCTCGCTGGGTGGCCGCTGGGACGCCGCCGCGCAGGCGTGGACCGTGCCCGCGAGCAAGGCGGACGAGGCCCGCGCGATCGTTGTCGCCGCTGGTCCCCGGGCGCCGCGGAAGGCGTCGAGCGGCCGTCGCGGCTTCGTCCCCTGCGGCTACCCCGGCTGCAACTCCTACCACTGCGACGAGTGCGGCGGAGAGGGTCGGTACAGCGACACCTGCCGCCGCGGGTACGGGGCCTGATCCATCCACCACCACGGAGCCAGACGACCATGACGACCACCCAAGACGCCGCACGCCCCATCCTCGACGGTCTCGGCGACCGATGCCCCGACGTCGCCGCCGCCTTCGACCGCTGCGACTGGTCCGAGGTCGCGCAGGCGCTCCGCGATGCCGGCCTCGATACCACTTGGGATCAGGTCCGAGCCGCCGTGCTTGATGCCGACCCGACCGCAGACGCCTGACCTGCGAGCCCGAGCGCCTCTCACCGGAGGGTCGCTCGAGCGCGCAAGCCAGCGCGGCACCACCACGGAGACCACCACCATGAGCAAGTACCAGATCACCAGCAGCGACGGCGTGGACCTCGGCGCCTACGAGGCCGCCGATCAGGCCGGCGCGCTCGACGCGATGGCGCGCGACGCGGGCTACCGCGACCATGCGCACGCGACCGATGTGGCCGGGCAGTTCACCGGGACCGTGCGCGCCGTCCCCGAGTACGTCATCCAGACCCGCCGCGAGGGCGTCCAGTGGACGAGCGACGGCATCGCCGCGTGCGTGAGCGGTGAGGGCACGTTCGCGTCGCGCGAGGACGCGGAGGTCGCGATCGAAAGCCTGCGTGCGCTCGGCAACGAGTGGGCGTCCGCCGAGTACCGCGTGGTCGAGGTCGAGCCCGCCAAGCCCCCCCCCCCCCGCAAGACCACGATCCGCGTCGTCCTCAGCGACCGCCGCCCCGTGACGATCGTCGAGAGCGACTGGGATACGGTCGCCCACGTCGAGGACCACGACGGCAAGATCGCCTGTCAGGCCAACACCGAGTGGCACATCCGTGTGCGCGGCCACGCCGACGGGCGCAGGATCGTCTACGGCTGCAAGATCCCGGGCGGGGGCGGGCAGTACGCCAGCTTCCGCGAGATCCGCGCCGGCTTCATCGTCGATGCTGTCGCCGGCAGGCCGAACGACGACGAGACGGTCCGCGCCATCCGCCGCGTCGCGGGCGTCATCGACCACGACGACCTCGGCACCGAGGCGATCGGCGCGCTCCCCGCGGAGTCGATCTGATGGCCACCGCTCGTCGCGCCGCAGGTGGCCGCCCCGTGACCACCGGGCGCGGCGTGCGGGCCGGTCGGCAGATTCTGGTGCGCGTGTCGGCTGAGGAGTACGACGCGCTCCAGAGGGCAGCGGAGAGGGCCGGCGAGCCCCTCTCGGCATGGGTGCGCGAGCGGGCACTGAGGGCGGCGCGGTGAGCGGCGACTGGTACGCGGAGTACCTTCGGCGCAAGCGCGCGGCCATTGAACTGGAGCGGCTGCGCGAGGTGCCGCGGGTGCTCGTCGTTGCGGTGATGATGGTCGCCGCGTTCGCCCTTGCCGTGCGCCTCGGGTGGGAGCCGTGACGGGCGCCGCCCCCATTCGCTGATTGCAAATCGGCTGCAAATCTCGGGCGCGCGCAACAAAACGACCACAAGCCGCCGCCCCCACCCGAAGGCGAGGACGGCGGCTCTGGGTTGCCCGCGCGGTTCGTGGCGGCGCGGACGTTGCGTGGCGGCCCCGACGCAACCCGGGTCGACGCTCGTAGTACGACCGTGCAGCGAGCGGCGGAGCCTGCACGGAAGGCGTGTCAGCGTCACGGGCTCGCGCCCTCGCTTCCTCACGCGTGGATCGGTAGGGGCAACTGGTAAGCGCGGCTTACACGTTCGCCGATTGCGCTCGCGACGGCCGTATCACGAGGGTGACGGGGCGGCGCTACACGTCGACGCCGCGGAGTTCGCGGGCGAGCAGAAACAGCGCGCAGCAAACGACATGTGCGAGGGGGTGCCGCCCCGACTCGGGATCGACACGTTCTCCGATGCGCCAGGCAACAACGTGCCGGAGCAGCGCCGACGTGTACTTGTCGCGCCCGCCCTCGACGCGTGCCCAATTATCCGATCGATCGTCGTACTTGGCTGCACCGAAGCCGAGCACGTGGCCGACCTCGAGCAAGGCGTCGAAGGGGAGCAGCGCGAGATCGCTCTTGCCGCCGTCGTACTTGCGACCGGGGGTGGTCATCCGAAGCTAGCCTCCGTCTTGAACCGCGGGACGCCGATGTGGTCTGCGAGGCCAGCCTTCACCGCCGCCGCCGGCGTGAAGTAGTGGTCGCTGTGCGCCGACGATCGCACGTGCCGCAGCCAATAGCCGCCGCGTCGCCCGGTGCTCTTGTCGAGCAGCCCGAGCCACTGGCGGTTGAGGCTCGCAAGGAACGCCGCGTCGTGCTCGACGTTCGCCATCGTGCGGTGGCCCGTGTCGGCGCTCATCTCGTGCACCATGACCTCGGTGTTCGGTCCGATGTAGCGCGATCCCTTCGCGCCGCACGCGAGCAGCACCGCGCCGCACGAGTCGGCGATGCCGAGCGCGATGGTGGCGATGGGTACGGGCGACGAGTCGAACAGGTCGACCATCGCCATGCAGGTGTTCACGCATCCGCCCGGCGAGTTGATGTAGACCGGGAGCGTCGTCTGCTCGTCACGCGCCGCGCGCTCGATGGCCCGCTCCAGCCGCCGCACGGTGAGCGCGTCGAACTTCTGCACCCACGCGCGGACGGGCGCGGTCATGCGGCCTTCACCGTCTGGAAGCCGTTGCCCGCGTGACGGTACGATCGGAACTCGGGAGCGAGCGAGCGGAAGCCGCCACCCTCGGCGCGTCGCCACCGGAGCAGCCATCCACCGATCGACACGTCGCCGCCGAGCGAACGGCCGAACATCGAGTCGCCGTGCTGGAAGCATCCGGCCGCGAAGCCCCACACGCCCGACTGCTGGAACGTGATCGCCTGATGCCAGTGCCCCGCGATGACGATGTCCGGCTTGAGCTCGGGCGAGACGTCGCGGATCCAGTTCTGGAGCTTGTAGGATTTCGAGTACGCCAGACCGCCGCGGGGGTGCCAAAGGGCCACGCGCGTGCCGCGGTACATCAGGTTTGCGCCGCGCGCGCCGTAGTAGTGCAGGTCGTTGCGGCCCGCCTCGCGCGCGGCGGTCACGATGGCGCGGCCCGGGTCCATGCCCACCGCCTCATGGTGGGTCTCATCGTGATTTCCGAGGATAAATCGGTAGTCCAGCCCCGGGAAGCGCGGCAGGCCTTCGACCAGCGCCGCGATCTGATCGTCGAGCCCGTGGTGGGTGAGTTCCCAGCGCGCGTGCCGGTAGCAGCCCTCGAGCAGGTCGCCGCTCATGAGGATGTCGCGCGCGCCCTCCGCGTAGCAGTGCGCGATGTGGTCGTGTAGTTCGCTGTTGAGGTGGTAGCGCGATCCGAAGTGGAGATCGCTCGCGACACCAACGACGACCTCCTCGTTCGCGGGCGCAATGTCGCCGACGATGACGGAGGACCGCTCGGGCTCGCGCGGCTTCCACGCGATCTCCCCGTGCACGAAGTCGATGCTGTACCCACTCCGCTGCGCCCGCTGGAACAGCTCCACGGTCCGCCGGGGCGACATGTCCAACTCGTCGGCCGCGAGCTGCACGGTGAGCCCGCCCCGCTTGGCGAACTTCCGCGCGAGGGCCACGAGGTCATCCACGCCCGCGAAGGCCGTCCGCTCGGGCTCGACGAACGGCGCGCGCTCGACCTCCGGCTGCGGCTCGCGACGCGACACCTTCGTCGCCGCTCCACGCTGCGCAGGTCCAGCGGCAAGGTGCAGCCCGGCGTTGTCGCCGCGGTCACGGAACAGCGTCTGCAGCGCAGGCACGGTGACGTCGCGGCCCCATTCGGCCGAGAGGGTCTCCGCCGCATCGGCGATGGTCGCCGACTTCTTGAGCACGACCTTCGACCGCGAGACACGCTCGTCGGTCCAGAACGCGGGCGCACGCTTCGACATCAGGAATCCCTTTCGTCGTCCAGAAACAAGCGCCACGGCAGGCGCCACACGTACGGCATGTGGTCCTCGATCCCGCCGAACCGCTTGGCGATCTCGAAGATCACTTCGCCGGGCGAGAGCAGGACCGAGGCGACGTCATCAACTCGCACGAGCCCCGCCGGATGAAGGACGGGGCGATCGGCGAGCATCACGGACGCCAGTGCGCGGCGAGGTAGGTCACGGCTGCGGCGACTCCGCTGGCCGTCACGATCGCAATCGGCCACCACCGCGTGACCGTGGTCCATCGCGCATCGGCCACCCGCTTCCGCTCGTCGGCGATCCGTTTGCGTTCGTCGTCGCGGACCTTGCGCTCCATCTCCGCGGCGAGCAGGGAGTCGAGCGAGGTGGTCTGCGCGCTCAGCTCGGCGGTCTGGCTGGCGATCTCCGTGGCCATCGTCGCGATCTGCGTGGCCTGCGCGGCCTGTCGATCGGCGAGCCCCTTGGTGTGCGTAACGAGGGCGTGCTGCGTGTCTCGCATCTCGGTAGACGACCTGTCTGCCACGCGCTTGGCCTCTGCGGCGACGTCGAGCGCCCGCGTGGACATCGCGCGAAGCTCGGCCATCTCGTTGGCGATCGTGCGGTGTCGCTGGTCGCCCTGGTCGCGCATCGACTGCACGTCGGAGCGGAGCGAGCCGAGCTCGTGGAGAATGCGTCCGAGGGCCTCGTCCGCACTGCTCGGCGGCTGCGTGTTCGCGTTCATTCGTGGTCGTCGCTCCTGAGATGGAGTGGCGTGTGCTTGGCCTCGTCCGCGCGCAGGGGCGTCGCGGCGCTGCCTTCGGAGAGGTCGGCGAGGTGTTCGCGGACGGCACGCATGCGGTCCTGAGATTTCGAGGTCGGGGTGCCGGGCCAGGTCGGTTCGGAACTGTCGAGCGGCGGGGGGATCGGATCGGTGTCGGCGTGGGCGATCCCGGCGAGCGTGAACACGTCGCGGAACGTCGCCTCGTCACCCCAGAACACGTCGCGGTCGATGTCGAACGGGATGCCCGGGACGCGCGGCCCCTTGTTGCCGCTCGTCTGCCACAGCAGCCACGAGGACCACGTCCGCGGCACGATCGGCGCGCGCAGGTTGTAGACCTTGCCGGAGACCGGGTCGACGACGTAGTGCGCGATCCAGAGGCCGCGCTTGCCGATGGAGTGCAGCGGCTGCCCGAGCGTGTCTCTCCAGTAGCTGGGATATGTGTACAGCACGACGGGGCGGCCGGTGCGGTCCTCGACGTGCTCGACCCAACGCGCGGTGCCGTCGATGACCTGCGCGGCCGTCATGCCGTGGGACACCTCGACGTCGAGCATCGGATGCAGGTCGTCGGCGGCGAGCGCGCCCATGGTGAGCAGGAACTTGTCGGCCTGAACGATCGCGTTCACCTCGGGCCGAAAGAACTGGTAGGCGCCGCGCAGGACGCCCTTGGCCCGAGCCTCGCGCCAGTTGCGCGCGAACGTCGCATCGGTCTGCATCCACGCGAAGCGGATGCCGTCCGCGGCAACGAGCGACCAGTCGAGCGCGTGTCCCTGCGGCGACGCCACGTCGATGCCTTGCAGCGTCGGGCCGTGCGGGTTGGCCCCGTGCGGGTTGCTGCCGGCGACCTTCGGCGCGTCGGGGAACAGTCCGGGATCTCCGGAGAGTTCACCGCGCTGTCCGAGGGTGCGCGGGTCGAGCCGCCGGTTGTGGGGTGCGTGCATTCAGCCTCCGAGCAGGTCGCAGACGAAGTCCAACGGCCACGCCACCATCGCGGCGAGCATGGCGACGAGCGTGGCGAGGTTGGTTGCGACCTCGTCGAGCAGCGCGGTCAGCGTCGCGCCTCAGCCTCGATGGCCCGCACGATCACGGCCTCCACGCTCGGGCCATCCCCGGGCGGTAGTCGACCGAGGTCGAGATGGAAACGAATGCGCTCGCCGTCGCAGCTCACCGACCCCTCGACGACGGCACCGTGCCGCGCGAGCACGCGACGTGCGGCTTCGGCGTGTTCGTGGTGTAGTGCGTGGACGCAAACGCGGAAGGCGGGCGAGACGCGGGGCATCAGGCCGGCGCTCGGGTGAAGACGCGTGCCGACCGCGCGGTGCGCAGGTACGCCGACGAGATCCAGACCTCGCCGTCGTCGCCCCACTCTTCCGACCAGCTGTTGCGGATCCGCCACTCGCGCTGGTCGCCGAAGCCGCGCACGCCGCGGACGAACATCGCGTGTCGACCGACCGCGTCCGAGGGCGGCCCGAACACGTGGCCGTCGCCGCCGTACTTCACGAAGTCGAGCGACACCTCGACGCCGAACATCGGGAAGTGCTCCGCGGTGAGCGCGTCCTCGAAGGCGTCGAGGTCCCCGTCGGCGATCGCGTAGTGCGCGTCGACGAGGCGATCGTACGCGTCCATGAACGCACCGGGCGGAGGCCGTCCTGCCCATGAGCCGTCGGGAAGCTGGCGTTCCACGAGGTCGCTCGCGTCGTCCGGCCACGCGGCCTCCGAGGAACACCCCATGCGCGCGGCCGCGTCGACGAACGTGTAGATGTACGTACCGCCATCGACGCCTTGAGCGCCGTGCTCGACGCGCGAGAGTCGGTACCCCCACATCACGCTCAGCGGCGGGAGCGGGGCGCGCTGGATGTCAGAGAGCGCTTCGAGCGAGCCGAGCCCCGAACTGGGTACGCACGACGATCCGGGCTGGTTCCGCGGCCGGCGGGTGACGGGAAGGACGAGGTCGCTCGTCCGCGCCGAGCGTGCGCCGAACAGGGGCGACGCCGCGAACGGCACGTCCCCTTCGCGCACGGGGTCGACGAGGTGGCCGAGCCGGAAGATTACCGACACAGCGTCACCTGCCGGCAGTCGGTTACGCCCGCGATGCAGTCGGTCGCCATCTTGTGGCCGCGGCTCGCAGCGTTCTCGCACACCACGTGGAACGCGGTGCCCTTGCGGGTCGCCTTCTCGGGGCAGTCAAGCGCCACGAGCCGCTCCTCAGCGGCGACGCACCCGGCCCCGCTGACGGGCGCAGGGCGTGGGATGCCACCGCAGCACGCCGTGACGGCCGCGAAGACCCAGACGAGGCCGGTGCGGGTCACGACGAGCACTCGCGGGCCCACTCCTCGGCGAGCCCGTCGGCCATGACCTTGGCGAAGGCAGCGGTGACGCCGGCGCCGACGCAGATTCCGATGGGCACAGCGCGGAACTCGGCCGGCACCGGGACGAGCGCGACACCGGAAGCCCCGGCCGTCATCATCCCCGCGGTCGACGTGGCCTTCCACCACCGCTGGGAGGTCGAGATGCTGCGGCATCGTTCGCCGTCACGACCGGGGGCAGCCGAAGACGCGGCGAGGGGGCGCGCTTGGATTCCGGCGAGGCGCGCTTCCTCGAAGCTCAGACTGCACCCCATCGCCGGCCCCGCCAACGCAGCGACGACGAGCACCATCAGCGTCGCCGGCGGCAGCTTCACCGGCACTTCCTTGCCCCCGCGCAGCGACTCGACGATCAACTCGTGCCCGACGATCGGCGCGATGCCCGACACGAGTCCGCCGACGAGCGCACCGCGCCACGGCGTGCCCGTGGCCACCGCCTGCATCACGCCCGAGAGGATGCCGAGCCCGATGGCGACCCACGGCCTCCACTTCGCCGGCACCACCACCGGGATGAGCTTCGAGTCCGCCTTGAGCAGGCGCACGACGATGCCGATGAGGACGGCCGCAAGCAGGACCCAGTCGCCACGGATGGCGAGGTCGACGATGTGCCGTTCCATGATGCTCCTGTCAGGTCCCGTTGAAGTTCGTGCCGTCGGTGTAGACGACCTTCGTCGCGCCCGACGCGATGGTGACGCCCGCGCCGGCCGGCCCCTTGAAGACGATGTTCTGCCCGCCCGCGGTGTCGTTGTGGACGAGGAACCACGGGTCTTCGAGCCCGGTCGAGAACGAGGCGAGCGACACGTCGCGCGTGACGGTCAGCACCACCGCGCTGGTGACTTTGATGCACCGCTTGTTGAGCGACGCAGTGCCCGCCGGGACCGCGTAGTTCGCGTCCGCCGGCATGTCGATCGCGCCGTATCCGATGCGTCGCTTGCTCAGACCGAGGAAGGCGTCGCGCATCGCATGCCACCACCACCACGAACTGTTCCACTGGTTGCTCTCGCTGCGTGCGGGGATGCGGTCCCCCGAGAGCGCGAGCACCGTAATCGCCACCTCCTTCACGGACGCGGCGTCCCCGTTCGCCACGCCCTTCAAGATGTACGTCCCGTAGGCGTCGAGCGGGCCGATCGTGGTTGCGAACGGTGTGGTCGGGGTCGTGTTCGCGATGGCCGTCGTCGCGCCGTAGGGGGCTGAGGTCAGCTCCCACACGAACGACGTGATGCCGACGGTGTCCGCGAGCGAAAGCGGAATCGCTGCGGCGCCGAGCGCGAACTGCGAGTCGACCTCCGCGCCGTCGGGGCGAGGGACGACGGCGTTGATTCGGATCTGCGGAGTCACGGACATGCGGGGTCCTTCGTGCGACGGTTAGGGGTCGCGATGGGAGCGGGCGGGATGGGAGTGTTAGGCGACGCGGATGCTCGGGCTCTTAGCCGTGCTACGCTCACCACTGCATCGGCGCCCGTGGATGACCGGGGTAGCGACCCGGGCAGTGGCCACCGACGGCTCACCCTGGCAGTGAGACTCGACCGCGATGGTGTAAGCGCACCCCACGCGGCGCCGGTGCGCAATCGGGTTCACGCGGCCCACGCGATCCTGCGTCCGGGGGCATATGCCTGCGCCAACTGCAGCCATGCGGACAGTGGCGCCGTGGCAGCGTTGGAGAGCAGGTCCATGCTCGTCGCGCTCGGGTGCGTGCCCTGCGCGGCCCCGGTGCCGAGCGTGGTGACTGCGCCCGAGTTCTTGCGCGCCTTGACGACGGTCTGGAGTGCGCCGCCGCCGGCCTCGACCCAGTAGTCGACGACGTCGCCGCGGGCCGCGGTGAAGCCCGACGCGGTGGTGTACGACGCGCCCGCGATGACCACCGTTGCGGCGCCCGTCGTGCGGTTGATCGTGCAGTAGTTGCTCGCGTCGTAGCGCCACAGGTACGGGTCTGCCGCGTAGTCGTTGCTCCCGCCGATCGACCCCTTGAGGATCGCACGCAGAGCGAGCCCGACACGCCCGCTTCGCACGATGCGCGACGCGTCGATCGCGAGTCGGTCCGCCGCACGCGTCGCCGTCGCGCCCACGGTGACGATGGCTTCGCTCGCCCACGTGCCGGCTTCGACCTGCGCAAAGTCGAACGCTGCGTCCACGGATGCACCAGGATCGTGCGTCTGAAAACAGTAGGCAGACGATGCGGTGCGCACCGGCGTCGACGACCGGAACCACAAATCGTGCCCCGGCGTAGACGAAAAGCGGTTGGCCGTAGGCGTGGGTGACGCCGGCTGGATCGACGGATAGATCGCTCGGTTGACCAGTCGCGCCCATACGCTCCCGACGTACGAGGTCGCACCTGCCGAGGGTGCCGGCCGATTCGAGTACGTGCCGAACGCTCCGGCTCCCCCAGCAATACGCGTCGCGGTACCGGCCGCCCCGTCCGGCCCAGCGGCATACCCAGTGGTCGTAGCCGCCGTGCCCGCGTTCCACCCACCCGCGGTGCCGATGGCGTGCGAGAAGTAGGCGACGTTCGTCCGCGCATCCTCGATGACGAGCCCCTGTCCGTAGCCGGCGTTGCCGACGCGCGGGACGTCCACGTCAATCCCGACCGTGACGACCTCGGACGCAGAGGTCTGAACGGTGGCCACGCTCGGCCGGGTGTAGAGGAACCCCAGCGCGACGAGCGCGGCCTGCAACTCCGCGGCGTTCGCCGACGTCGACAGCGAGAGCGCGTCCAGCGCGGCCTCCCACACGACAGCAAGCGCGCCCCTGCTGGCTGCGGTGCCGAGTCCAAGTCCGCCCCTCATAGCTGCTTCCCCCAGACGGTCGCGCCGTCGGTCCAGAACTCGAACCAGTCGTCGCCCGTGCCGCTGAACGCCGCACCGACGACGGTGTGCGTCGGCCACGTCACCGCGTGCGGCCCGCCCGTATGCACGAGGTGCAGCCGGACCGGCGTGCCCGTGCCGTGCGACAACTGATCGAAGGTGATCGTGATCGGCGCGGTGACCGTGACCTTGTGGGCGGCCCACATCATCGGCAGCGTGACCGCGCCGGACTTCTCGCCGTGGTTCTTCTCGATGTCGCCGAACCGCCGCACGGTCGTGCCGTCGTTGAATCGACAGTCGCGCGCGCTCGTGGGGGGCGACGCGGTGAAGATGTCCGCTGCGGTCGTCGCGGTGGACGCCTCGACTGCGCATCCCTCCATCGCGAACGCCCACTCACCGTAATTCGCGGTGCCTGCGCCCGCGTAGCTGATGCGCGTGTCGCGCCCGGAGTTGGGGTCGCCGATGTAGCAGCCGCGCATGAGCAGCGGGCCGGGATTCGGCCAGACGATCGCGTCGTACGGGCGGCCCGTCGCGCTGTTGAACGGCACCGAATCGAGCGAGAAGCGGCACCCCTCGATGAGCGTGGCCTTGCCGCTGGTGTTGGGGCCGCCGCCGCGGATCGCGCGCCGAGCCCCTTCCTCACCGAATCCGCGCACCGTGTGCGGGGAACTGCCGGTGATGCCGAGGACCAGCGTCGCGTCGAGACACATGGACCCCGCGCCGCCCGTGACGTGGACGTTGCCCTGCGCGGCGTGGATGGCCGACTGCGCCCCATGGCGGACCGTGGCCCCCGTCAGATCGTGGTAGCTGGGGGGCGTAATCTCGACGCTGGTCGGCGACAGAATCGACACGATGGTTGCGCGCAGCGGGTCGCCGGCCGTGTCGTAGTTTGCGCCCTCGATCTCGATCGTTGCGCCCACGTCCTCCGCGGTGAACGTGTCGGCGGGCAGGGCCGTCAGCGACGACGACCCCAGCGCGATGTTGCCCGTCGTCGTCAGGTAGTCCCCGACGCAGAACACGCGGTCGAGTTGCTGGTCGTACGCCTGCGTCCCATCAACGTAGACGCCGTGCCGCCGGAAGCCCTGCACGGTGCAGTCGGAGATGACGTTGAAGTCGTTGTTCGCGTCGGTACCGTTGCCGATCCACACGCCCACGTCGCCGCGGCCAGCGAAGGCCATCTGTACATGGTGCACGTGGTTGCGCGTCGAGACGTAGGGGGAGACTCCGCCCGTCGAGACTTGGATGCCGACCGACAGCCGCTTGCCCGCCGCGACCACGAGCGCGAAGTGCGCAAGCTCCACCTGCTGGCACCCGCGGATGTGGAACGCCGGCTCGTACGCGCCCGCCGCCCATTCGCCATCCCACACGAACAGCGCGCCGCCTGAGCCGGTGAATCGCAGCCCCTGCACCGCGGCGATCGTGGGCGTGCTGGTCAGCCGGTACGTGCCGCGCGGCACGAACACCGACGCGCCGAGCCCAAACGAGATCGCCGCGTCGATCGCCGCCTGAATCGCCGCCGTGTCGTCGGCAACACCATCGCCCTTCGCGCCAAACCACCGCACGTCGTACGCGCCCGAGAACACGCGCTTGAAGCGTTTGCCGCCACCGGTGACCACCGTCAGCGCGCCGTCGTCCTGCGAGGTGGTGTCCGCGGGGTCGTGGTAGAAGAGTCCGCCGCCGCCGTCGCCCCGAGCCGTGCGGCCGGCGAGGATGACGCCCGCGTTCCCCTCAGGCGTCGCAGCCCTCAGCGACGCGAGGTCGGACACGTGCTGCGTCTGCGAGGCTGTGGCGACGAGCCCATCGAGCGCCGTGACCACCGCGGCCTGCGCGTTGCGGAACTCGGCCGACGCCGTGCGCACGTCCTCGTCCTCCGTCATGTACCGGAGCGCGGAGTCGACGAGTTGCGCGTAGAGGTAGACGACCGTCGACCCCGACACCGACCCGTCCGCCGCGTAGCCGATGCAGCGGAGCGTGTAGCGCGCAGGCTTGTCGAGCGGACCGAGCGTGATGATCGTGCCCGTCGCAGCCGATAGCGCCGCCGTGCTCGCATCGGGAGCCCGACGGAGCACCCATCCGATCGACGCGAACGAGCCCGGGTTCTGCACCGCGAGCGTCACCGACACGCCACGCGTGAACGTGCTGGTTGCGACCGCGCCGGCGGGATAGGCAAGGTTCCCGTCGACCCACACCACCGGCGCGGTCACGCGCTCACCAGTAGACCGTGACGGCGGTGATGAGCGTCGCCGAAGTGATCTCGTCGCAGATGACCTGCTCGAACAGCGTGTCGTAGACGGTGAGCGTCATCGCACCCGCGTCGCTCGACCGCTTGACCGTGATGGTGCCCGCGCCCTCGAAGCGCATCGCGCGGCACGGCTGCGCGTTGAGCCCGTCGGCGCCCTTGAGGTTCACCGGGGCCGCCAGCGCAGCGAGCAGGTAGCGCTTGAAGTGCGGCGAGGACCGCGTGAGTTCTTCGCTCATGTCATGACCTCAGCGCGCCAATCAGGCGAGCACGGTGTAGAGCACGTCGATCACGATCGAACCCGCAGTGAGCTCGAGGAGCGTGTGACCGGCGTCCGGGATGAACGTCGCCAGGAGCTGACCGCCCGCAGCAAAGTGCTTGTTCGGCGCGATGCCGCTCGGGTCGGTGCTGGCCTGGCCGTCGACCGCAGCCGTGAAGACGTCCGCGCCGTCGACGATGGCGTCGGGATCTCCCGCGGTGCCGATGTCGACCGCGCACGACGCGACGGCGCCGCCGGTGAACGGGGTGGCGAGCTTGAGGGTCCGGCCGATGATCCGCGCGTTGGCTGGGAGCGCGGTGTCGAGGTTGATCGCCTGCGTCGCGCCGACACCACCCTCGGTGAGATCGCCGTGGGCCACGGTGAGCGTCTTCTTGAGGACGGGCATCCCGGCGTCGACCAGGAGCTTCATCTCCGCGAGCGCAGCCTCGACGTTCGCGGCGGTGAAGATCGTTGCCGCGTCCTCGATGCCGATCAGTGCGGCGCCGGTCGACAGACCGGTGAGGATCTTCTCGGCGGCGCTCGTCCCGTCACCCTCGGTGACCAGGTACTTGCCGTTGCCGAGCGCGAACAACATCGCGGGCGTGCGGCCAGACTGCGCGTCGTCCGCATCCTCGGGCTCTGCGTTCGTATCCGGCGTGCCAGTGAGTACAATTGCGGTCATGGTGCCTCAGCGCCGCTAGGGCGCAGCTGAACGAGCGCCTTGATGGCGCGGTGACGTGACGACAGGCCGGCGCTGGACCGGCTGGATTTGCTGGAGATCGGCCGCCCGTCCGCACATCGGCGTCAGGTCGGACTGCCGGGCGGAGCTGCGATGGCTATGCTTCGGGCATGCGCATCGCCCTGCTTGCCGTCGTCCTCGCCCTTCCCGTGGCCGCGTGCTCGTCCAGCCCGGAGGTCGAGGCGTCGCCAGCCACCGTCGATTCAGGCGGAGGCGCCGATGCCCGCGTGGCGTGTGGCGTGGTCGGGGAAGCGGTCGAGTGTGCGTGTGCTGGGGGCGGCGCGGGGCTTGGGCGGTGTCAGGCAGACGGCCGCGTGGACCCGTGCGTGTGCGCGGCGGCGGATGCGGGGAGCGACGTCGATGCGGCGGTCGACGTAGAGCCCGACGCGCAGGGGGACGCTGCGGAGTCCGCCCCCGACGTCGCCTCGGTGGACGCACGCAACGAACTCGAGCGCGCCGCCTGCCTCAGCGGGGCGCCGCGCATGACGTGGACCGACGCGGGCGGGTGCGTGGACGGGAGCTTCACGCCGGTGATGCCGTGCCGCTTCCGTGTCGCGAGCGACGGCAAAGCGCGGTGCATGCCGCGGGAGACGAGCTGGATCGGCGGGTATGCCGACTCGTTGTGCACGAAGGCTGCGCTGAACTGGTCGACCGAGCCGGCGCCCGACTACCTGATCGTCGATGGGCGGGCGGTCGCGACACGGCGCGATTCGCGCACCGCCCAGTGGTACCGGATGGTCGACGGCGTGTGCACGCTGCAGGCCGGGATCATTCCGCTCGGACTTCCGCCGAAGTCTCCCGGCATGCTTGGCGATACCATCTACATCAAACGGAGCGTGCTCGACGCCGAGATGTTCACCGCGACGTGGTGATTACGCTCTGTGGTTGCCGAAGTCGGCGACCAAGTAGATCGTGATCGCCGGACCGTTCGCGGCGGCGCCAACGCGCTTGCGAGTGAACATCAGCGCGCCGGTGGCCGCGTTGACCTCCAGCGCCACCACATCGCCCGCGAAGGACGCGCCGCCGATGTTGACCGGCGGGCACGTGACGTCGCTCCCAATGACGGACGCCCACAGGGCCGCGCCGCCGGGGAACGCGCCGCCGTTCGCGGGGTCGTAGGCTGCCCACGACTGGCCCGTGCTGATGTAGACGCCTGTGCCCGACGTGCCGAGCATCGCCGGCATGATGAGGTTCGCGGTGCTGGCGTCGTCCTCGCCGTGGTTGATCGTGTTGCCAGCGTTGACAATCCAGTGGCTCAGGAAGTTCGCGCCGCGCCAGTCGCGCGTGTCGTCGACGACCGTCTGGTCGAGGGCGAACACGTTGGGGCCGGTCTTCTCCTTCGCGATGTAGATCGTGCGCATCACGATCTCGCTGCCGGGGCGACCGAGCATCGCCGGCGTGACCGTGCTCGTCAGGATCTGCGAGCCCGCGGCGTAGGCGCTCGTACCGCCCGTGACCAGCTTCGTCGGATCGTTGTTCGCCGACGAGTACGCCCGCCGCGCGTCCATGCCGGTCTTCTGCGAGAGCAGTCGCGCCTGCAGGTCCTGCGCGAACCCGCTCACCACCGACGCCGGCGCCGGAAGGATGTCCTCGTTCGCGATCGACGCCGCGCCACCGACGTTCTTCACGTAGGCGATCGGGACGTTCCACGTCGCCACGGTGTTCGCCGGCAGCACCGCCACCGTCGGCGCACCCGCCACCGCGGCGCCCGCAGCCGTCGGCGCGAACGCCAGCGTGCAGACCGTCCCCGACTCGGGATGGCTCGCGTCGACGTAGCCGATCTCCGCGTACAGGAGCTCGAGCCTCCACAGACCCGCGCCCACCGCGGCCGGCATCGCGACCGTCGTCGTCGCCAACGTGACCGCCGACAGCGCCTCGCGAGGCTTCGCGTTGTCGATGCTGGAACGGAGCGCCCGGATGGGGGCGACGTTGACGTTCCGAGCCGCGCCGTCCCCGGTGACCAGCGGCCCGTTGCGGAGCGGCAGGAAGCCGACGCGCGGGGTCAGCGGCGTGACCGCGGCCGGGGGCTCGAAGTCGAGCAACTCGGCGAGCGCGTCGTCGTCCGCGCCCACGGCGATCTTGATCAGGTCGTTGGCCGTGTCGGCCGAGAAGACCATGCCCGTCACCTTGCCGGCGGCGGTGTTGCTGGTACCACGCATCAGAAGGCTCCTTGGCCGAGCAGGGTCTCGCCGAGCACGAAGGGTGTCTCGGTCGTGATGTCGTACGTGACGGTCGCCGGGAGCATCGTCCCGAGCACCGCGTGGATGCGCGCGCGCTTGGTCGTGTCCGACCAGACGGCGAGCGACACGACGATCGCCATGTGGTGCAGGTCCGGCGTGCCGGGGTTGACCGGGTAGTCGAAGAACTCCACCGACTCGCCGGTGTTCGAGCCCACCCACGCGCGCGCCGTCGAGTCCGGGGCGACCGAGAGGTAGTAGTGGACGCGGATCGCGCCTGCCACCGTCGAGAGCGGGATGGGCTTCAGCCGGAGTCCCTGCCCCGCGGTGAGCGCCACGCCGGCGCCGAGCACCGCCCGCATCTCGGTCGCGGTCTCGAAGGCGATGCTGTAGTAGTGCGTGCCCGCGAGCAGCCGCGTGCCCGTGAAGATGTCGCCGTCGTAGGCGTACGCGACCAGCGCGCCCGGCGTCTTGCGCGTGCGGGTCGCGGCCACGAGGATCGGGGTCTCGCCGGTCGCCAGCCGCATCGCCGTCACGATCTGATCGTACTCGGGCGGGCCGTTGCCTGCGAGCACCGCCGCACACGCCGCGCCGCGCTGGGCCATCGTGTCGCGCGGGTCGGTCGGCACGCCGAGCAGGCGCTCCCACTTCGGCATCTCATCGGTCGCCGTCGTCGGCCACGCCTGTTTCTGGCCGCGCCGCTGGTAGCTCGCCGCCCGAGCGATGGCCCGAGCCGCACACCGAAGCGTGCGGTTCTCGTCGCCGTCGTCGGCGCGCTTGAGGCGCTCGCCGCGGTTGTCCCGCATCGACTCGTAGATGCGCTGCGCCTCCGGCCTGCCGCCGCCGAACCGCAGCGGGAACCGGGCGAACAGGCCGAAGCGCATCAGTACACCCAGAGCGTGAAGTCGGAATCGACGGGCGCAATGCCCGCGGGCGGACCCACGAAGGTGGTCTCGGCCGTCGTCGTGCCCACCACGCGCAAGAAGACCGCGACCGGCGTTACCGCCTCCCGGGTGGTGGCCACCACGTCGTCCCCGACCACGCCCGTGGCCGACCAGTCGATCGTCACCACGCCCGCGCCGGTGCGCACGACCGTGACGTCCGCGGGCACCACGCTCTCGGGGCCGGTCACGCCGACCACCGTGGCGGCGACGCCGTCGTTGTCGACGCGGATCTTGAGCAGCGGAGTCATGCGCGCCGCGTACGACGCGTCGGCCTTGATCGCGTTGAAGTTCTCGGCGGGGAGCTCGCGCTCGGGGTCCTCGACAGGCCGATCGTCGACCATGTCGGGGCCGTAGTTCGCGGACAGGGGGCGCGTGCCCGGGAGCAAGCCAGCCATGAGACCTCAGGTGGTAGACGGAATGACGGTCAGCGAACTGAGGACCAGCACGCTCGGGGGCGATCCGATGTACGCGCCCGCCGGGATGTCCGGCGTCGCCGTGCTGCCGACGTCGACGGAGACCGCGGCGTTCTCAGCGTCGGTGCCGCGGAGCAGCGCGCCGAGCAGGCGCGAGCCCACGTCGGTCGGCCACTCGATCGCGCCAGTGATCGGGTTGGTGTCGCTCGTGCGAGGCCATCGGCGCCGACGCGTGATGTCGTCCGCGGTGAGCTCGGTCATCTCGCCGGGGCCGAGCGACGCGAAGTAGTCGGGGACCACGCCGGAGAGCGCCAGCGACTCGTCGATGGGAGCGCCTGCGATCGCCGGCAGCTGCGAGCACCACGGCGCGATGACCGCACCGACGGCGAGGGTCGTTGCCGGCGCGTCGCCGTTGCTGTCGACCCACGACTCGACGGTGATCGCCCACGACGGGGCCGAGGTGACGACGCCGGTGATGCGCGCCTTGCAGAAGCCGTGACCGCTGAAGAACGCGCCGATGTACTGGCCGACCAGCGGCGTCACCGCGGTGCCCACACCGGGCTTCAACACCGTGAAGACCTGATTCGTCGTGACCGCGCCGGTGACGTACCACGAGCCCGCGCTGCCCGGCAGCACGTAGCCCGTGCCGTACGGGGGCCACGCGTCCCAGCCGTTCGCGGCCGAGGCCTTGAGGTCGATGCGGATGCCGGTGTCCTGCTCGACCGCCGCCATCAGCGAGGTGTTGCGGAAGTCGGGCTCGGACAGTCCGCCGAGGAAGGTGCCGCCGGGGGCGACGACGCCGGTCGCCAGCGCGCCGAGCACCTTCGCGAGCAGTGCCGTGCCCGCGACGCGCGAGCCGCTTGCCGCGCTCGTGAGCACGACGACGTCCAGCGTGCCGGAGCCGCGGAGGGCCGGGTAGACGAACGCCTGCTCGACGCCCGGGATGCTGCCGCAGAGGGCCAGCACGTGCGGGACGTTGCCGGCGAGCGGCGTCTGGCGCATGCGCTTGCCGATCTCGATCGCCCACCGCGAGTCGCTCCACGCCGAGTCGCCGCCCGCGATCGAGATGACCGTCGCATTCGAGTCGACCCCGGGCGGCGCTCCGTCGAAGGTGAGCGAGACGTTCGCGAGCGCGTTGGACGCTGCCCCCGCCTGCATCGCCACCACGTAGGCCGTGCCCGTGAGCGTCACCGCGTCGATCGTCGTGATGCCGACCGTCGAGTAGCGTGCGCCGCTCGATCGGTTGACCAGCGTGGTACCGTCGGCGAGCGAGACGCCGTAGCTCGCGGTGACCGTGATGGTGCCGGACGCGTACTGCGCGCCGAGTCGGGCGACGCCGTAGGTCTGCCCGAAGCGCGCGAGGTTCACCGCGTCGCAGGTGTCGGGGAAGGACTGCTTCGACCCGTAGGCGCCGTTCGCGTAGACGGGGAGCAGCGCGTTGGCGATGGCCGTGCCGCGGATGTGCTCGAGCGAGCCCTCGACGGTGCGCGCGCCGGGGATGGCGCTGCGGATGTCGCGCAGGTAGTCGTCGCGGATCTGATCGAACGACTTGATCGCGAACGTCATCGCCTCACCGCGTTGGTCGGCTCGTAGCTGACCGTGTAGAAGTTGATCGCCGTGCCGTTGCGCACGACCGGCTCGGGGGAGGCGCGCACGTTCTTGATGTCGCCGCGCTCGATCATCGGCCGCAGCGCGCGGAGCACGAGGTCACGGATGGCCACCTGCGAGCGCTTGTCGAGCACGCGCACGCGGAAGGATCCGTTGCCGATCTCCGGGTCACCGAAGAAGTGCCCGGCGAGGGTGCCGACGTAGAAAGCGACCTCTTCGGCGATGGGGTCGGTCGCCGCCACCAGATCTCCGTTGGCATCGCGCACGGTGTCGCCGTCGACGATGGACGCCGTGAGGCCGACGACGGGCGCCGTGGGCGTGGCCGCGGAGGTGGACGCCGTCGCACCGTGCGCCGCGAAGGGGTACGCCGCGAACGACGTCGAGGCGAAGCTCATGGAGTCCTCTCAGATCCCGTCGAGCGGGCAGGCCGGCAGCGACGGCAGCGCAGGGAGCGCGGGGATCGGGATCGATAGCGACGGCAAGCCCGGGATCGCGATGACCGGCAGCGCCAGCGTGATGCCCGGGCTGGGCGGGATCGCGGGGAGCGGGGGCAGGGCGGGGATCGGGATGTTGAGCGAGGGCAGCCCGGGGAGCGCAATCACCGGAAGGGCCAGCGTGATGCCGGGGATCGTCGGGATGGCTGGCAGGGGCGGAAGCGCGGGGATCGGAATCGACAGCGAGGGCAGCCCGGGGATCGCGAGGACCGGGATCGCGAACCCGCAGAGCGACATCAGCCTCCGATGGGCACGCGGATGGTCCGGCCCGGGGGCGGCGGCACCAGCGCGGGCTTGCCGAGCGCGACGAGCGACGCGCTGATCTGCACGATCAGGCGCATCAGCATCGAGTACGTCACGATCGGCTCTGCGGCGCCCATGCCGAGATCGACGCGGGCCGAGCGGACGCTGGTGGTGCCGCCGTTGATCGTGACGTCCGCGCCCTTGCAGGCGAGCGACGCCTGACCGGACGAGGACACCATGCCGATCGACGTCGCATCGATCGCGAGGTACGGCGACGCGGCCCCGAGCGATGCGGGGATGCCGACCAGCGACACCACGCCCGAGTCCGAGTCGAACGACAGGAATCCGCCGCCGTGGTTCAGCGAGACCGACTTCTCTCGGAGCGACAGGCGCGAGCCGTAGCCGTTGATGAGCGCGGAGTCGCCGGGTTGGAGGTCCTGCACCCACTTCGACGTGCGGATGTCGCGCGTTCCTACGACCGTGCGCTCGTCGGCGCCATCGTCGACCAGCGCCTCGCACGAAGCGGTCACGTTGCCGAGCGCATCGGTCTCGGGGCGCAGAGGCACCGCGACCACGCACCACGCACCGAACGCGTCCGCGAAGCCCGTCTCGGTGGACGATCCGTCGTCGGTCTCGGCACTCACGACCTGCAGCTGCAGCGCCTTCGAGGTATCGGTGAAGCGGTGATTACTGACGCGGGCGAAGCCGATCATTCTGCCGTCCCGAGCGCGATGGAGTGCTTGGGCACGATCTCAAGGCTGGCGGTGGTGCCGTTGCGACCGCGCGAGAGCGACCGGCCGACCACGTAGCGATCGTCGAACACGCCCGCCTTGTCCCACTCCAGCGAGACGACGGTGTCGGGCGCCCACACGATGCCGTCCTCGTTCGCGTGACCCGCCAGCGAGGCCTGGATGACGTCGCCGGTCTGGCGGCGGACCGAGAGCTCGTAGCGGGCGCGGTGCTCGGCCTGCTCTTTGGTCCGCGCGTTGTTGTCGTGGATGGTGAGCGGACGCCACAGCCGCTCGTCGTGAACCTCGTCGTCGTAGGCCACCGCGTGGATCGACGACTTCATGTGGTCGCCGCCCTTCGACTTGCCGTAGACGTGAATCTCACTCGGGCGGTGCTTGAACGACGTGTGCCGCTGGAACCGCTCGACGTTGTTCTCTGCGCCGTCGGTGCCCTGACGCATCACCAGCCGCGCGATGGGCTTCTGGTCGTAGTTGGGCCGGCCGAACACGATCTTGCCGTCGGCCGTCCCCCAGATGATCAGGCCGAACCGCTGCGCATGCCGCGACAGGAACGCGAACACCGTCTCGCCCGGGTGAGGCTTCACCTGGTCAAGCTTCATCGTCTCGAGGTTTGTCGGCGCCGCCGCAGACACGACCGCCCCGGCGCCCGGCTTGCCGGTCATCAGGATGCGGTTCGCGTCGTTGTCGACGAGTAGATCGGCGACCTTGAAGAACGGCTCGGGCTGCCCCGGCATAGCCTGCGTGAGCACGCGCCGGATGAGGTCCGAGTAGGTGATCGACTCGAGTGCGATGCTCGGGAGCATGTCGGAGTCGACGATCGGCGCGAGGTGGTCGCGGCCCGAGACGCCGACCTGCGCGCCCTCGTCGCGCGTCTCGATGATGTCGACGTCGTCGATGCGTCCGGTCCGCTGCAGCACGGGCCGCTCGACCTGCGGCGTCTTGACGTAGATCTTGACCTGCATGCCGCGCCGCAAGCCGCGCGCGTCGAGGTCTTGCAACTGCCCCGCGCGCCCCTCGGCTTGCCGCGGCAGCGCCGCCGCATGGAACGAAAACGAGGACGATCCGTTGAGGATGTTGTCGTTGAGCTGGTAGTCGGTCCACCAGTCGAACGTCTCGCCATCGACCTCGATGAAGACGAAGGTGCGCCGGTGCGAGTCCGTGTTCTGGTAGCGAGAGCGCGTCATCGTCAGCCCCTTTCGTAGACCACGAGGACCTCACCCGCGGCGATGTCGCCCGGGTCCGGCAGCGAGTTCAGGTCGATGATCTCCTGCACGGAGTTCGCGGTCGCCGACGCGACGTCGGCCGCCGACATCGCTGCCGCCGCGGTGAACGTCTTGAGCTTCGCGGCCACGACCCCGGAGTCGTCCGCCAGCGTGGTGACGGCGTCCTTCAGGTTGAGGACGAGGTCGCGCGTCTCCCACGCCACCGGATCGGACAGCGTGTCCTTGGCCGCACGAAGCACGTCGTCGAGCGCGCCCACCATGCGGGACGCCATCTCGATGCGGTTATTGATCGACGCTTCCGCCTGATCCTTCATCGCGAGCAGCGCGCCGCACGCGGTGGCAAAGTCGGGGAAGCCGTTGCCGAGCCCGTCCTCGAGACGCTGCGACAGGGCGAGCGCCAGCGCGGCAAGGTGCGTGTCGAGGTCGAAGGCGAGCGAGGGGATCTTCGAGGCGGCGCTCGGCGCCGTGCCCTTCGCGACGAGGTCGGTCGTGTCCTCGACGAAGGAGATCGTGACGTAGGCGCCATCGCGGTGCGCGGCGTCGTACGACTCGTCGATCTTGATGTACGCGCGTTCGAGCGTGCCGAACGGAGGGATGACGCAGCGGCCCGGCTTCTGCTGCTGCGCCTTCTCTCGGAGCAACTGGATGCCCGAGGGCCAGTGCGCGGTGCGGCCGTTGCCGTCGTCGAGCGACGAGAACATCGGCGCGACCATCTGCCCGGCGATCGGATCGCGGCCCGTGGGCTCGATGATCTGACCGGGACGATGCGGGAACTTGTGCATCGCCATCGCGCTGCCATGCGCGAGCCGCACGCTGATCACGGGGAACACCACCCCGTCGAACTCCGCCTGCGGGAGCTTCGAGAAGTCGTCGTCTTGCGCCATGGGACCTCAGGAGCCAGACGGCAACGTCGAGACTTCGGCGACCCATCGACGGTCGGGCGCCTGATAGACGCGCGCGGTCCATTCGAGCGCGGAGCCGACGACCTGCGAGGCGTACGACTGCGGGAGCGCGGCTGCGGCCACGGTGGTCACCACGGATGCGGTCGTGTCCACTGAGGCGGGCGGGGAGACGACGATCATCACGTCGCCGATCGCGCGGTCCGAAGCGGCGCCGTTCTCCTCAGCGAGGAAGACGGCGTCCGTGTAGAGGACGTCGGGGATAATCGTGTCCGTCGTCGTCGTGTAGCGGTACGTGGTGGCGCCGACCACGTAGGTGAGGACGGTCCCGGCGGGGACGGTGACCTCGCCCTTCGCGGTGACCGTGATCGTGTCGGAGTACGTCGTGGGCGCGCCTTCCCACTCCAGCGTCGCCCCGACCTCGAGACTCGTCAGGTCGGCGCTGAGCGGGGCCGCGTCGTCGACCGGCGTGCGCGCGATCGTGGCCGAACCCGAGAGGTATCCGCTGAGACCGGCGGCGTCGGAGATCGTGGAGTTCGCGGTGACCCGATACGATCGCCCGAGCTCGTCGCGGAACTGCGCCGTCGCGCCGAGCGTGAGCCCGAGCATTGCGTTCACGGGGGCGAGAGGGATCGCGTTGGCAGGCGGGGCGAGGAACTGAAGCATCGAGCCGAACGAGACGTCTGCCCCGTCCGTCGCGTCGACCTCGACGATCGGGACCGTGTTGGCGCCGGCGGCGAACACCGTCCACGCGGCGATCGTGAACTTCTTGCCGGTGACGACATCCTGGAGCACGAGCCCGTCGAGGACCGTGACCGTCGCGTCCATCATCGTGACGGCCACGGACTTCGCCCGGCGCGACTTGAAGCTCACCGTGCACTTCGCCGTCGACGTGAGCCGCGCTGTCCCGTAGGCGGGGACCAGCATCGCGTCGGTCTGCTCCGACGGCATCGAGACCTTGGCGATCTCCGACCGGCCGTCCGGCGCCGTGATGCGCATCCAGACGGCCTCGCTCGTCGTGCCGACCAGCGGGAACGGGTTGTCGCTGGAGTCGACGCGCACCCCGACGACAGGCGCCGTCGACTCGATCTCCGCGCCCGCGTCGGTGGTGGCCGCGCGCCACAACGCGTTGAGCGTGTCGACCGCGGACGCGGCAGCCGCGCGCGCCTCGGCCGCCGTGGCGTAGTAGGCGCGGTGGATGGGCATGGGCTAGTTCCCGACCGGCGAGGGCGGCGGCTTGAACGCGGAGTTGACGCCGCCGCTGAACTTGTTGAGCTGCTTGGTCAACTCGGCGAGCGCGTCGGCGACGGCCTTGCTTTCTTTGGCCACCGGGTTCGCTTCCGGGGCGCCCATTGGCTGCGGCGCCATGACCCCGTAGCCCGCCTGCCCCGGCTTCACCGGCATGCCCTTCGCAGCCGCGTTGACGCCCGGGGACTGGTCGAATCGGAAGGTGCCCGTGCCGCCGTTCTCGAACTCCGCATCGTCGGGCGAGGCGTACGGCGAGTTCGCGTTCGACGGGCTGAGGTACTTGCGCGCGTAGTCGGCCGGGTCCTCGTAGGGGCTCACCAGCGCGCCCTTGGCGAGCGCAACGTCGCCGCTTTCGCCGTCCGGGTTCTTCGCGCCCGGCCCGTACCGCTTGCGGAGGTAGTCGTCGTCCTCGGAGAGTCCGCCCGACCCCGCCTTGACCGCCATTCCGGCGCCCGCGTTGGGGTGCTCGCGCCGCCACTCGGCCGCGTCCGTCTTCAGCTGCTTCTCGCGCTCGAGCGTGTCGTTGATGATCGTGCCGATCGCGATGCCGAGCGCCGCGCCGATGGCGGCACCCATGACCGCCATACCCGCGCCCGAGCCGCTGGCCGCGCCACCGCCACCGCCGACGCCCCCCGTCATTACGCCCGGAGCTGCGCCCGTGACGTAGACGTTCTGCGCGCCCGCGCTGGAGATCGCGCCGCCGAGCGCCGACATGCCGCGACCCGCGCGACCGCCGAAGCCGGGGACGAAGTTCGCCAGGCTGTCGCCCGCGAACCGCATCGCCGCGCCAGCCATCGGCAGCGCTGCGCCACGGCCTGCGCCAGCCGCGACCATGCCGCCCATGGCGAGCGCCGGGTTCTTCTGGATCCAGTCGAACGCCTTGCCGATCGCGTCGGCGATCTGCGGCGCCTTCTTGGCGAGTGCGTCGAGCACCGGCGCGAGCTTCACCGCGATGGCCTGCCGGATCTTCTCGATGCTCTGCTGAATCTTGACCGCAGGATCGTCGAGCCGCGCGGACGTGTCCTTCATCATCTCGGTGACGGTCGCGCTCTTGATCGACGCGTCGCCCTCGAGCAACTTCTCCATCGCCGCGCGGCCAGTCTTGCCGCCGCCCGCCGCCTGGAAAGTCGAGACCATCGTAGCGATGGCCTTGCCCGACTTCGCCGGGTCGAAGATGGTGTTGAAGTCCTTGCCCTTCGCGCCGGTCTTCTGGATCGTGTCCATCACGACCTCAATGAAGTCGCGCTGTCCGCCGTCCGCGTCTCGGGTCTTGATCCCGAGCGAGTTGATCTTGCTTTCCTTCTTGGCGATCTGGTCCTGAACGGAGTTGATCGCCGTGCGCGCCATCGCGCCTGAGCCGGTCGACTTGCGCGCTTCGTTCGCGAACGAGATGAACCGCGTGAATCCGGTCTTGAAGTCGCCGCCGTTCTTTGCGAACGACGAGAACAACGACTCAGACTCCTTCGCGATGTCCTCTGCGCGGAAGACGCCCGTCTTGCCGACGAAGTGCATCTTCGCGATGAGGTCGTCCTTCTCGTCCTCGGAGAGCTCCTTGCCGGAGACGCCCGACGACAGGCCCATCTGCGCCCGGAGCTTCGCAACCGTCGACGCGCTCGATCCCATGGCCTGCGCCTGGGACGCGATGCGGTGAATGTTCGTGACGGCGGTCGCGCCGGACCCCTTCTCGGAGTAGACGTCGACCGCCTCGCCCAAGTCGCGCTGCGAGAGCCCGTAGCGCTGGGCGTTGAGGCGGATCTTCTCGAGCGCGCCCTTCTCGTCGAAGCCGCCGAACTTGCCGCCCGCCGTGCGCGCTTCGATCGCGACCGAGCGCATCATCGTGCGGAGCTGCGACTCCTGCGCAACGATGTCCTGCACGTCGGTGGCCTTGTTCAGGCCGAGCCCGCCCGACACGGATCGCGCCATGCCGCCGGCCGCACCGTAGACCGTGCGGACCGCGCCGTACGCGCCGTCGACGAGGCCGCTGCCGATGCCGCGGAAGAGGCGCTTGTGGTCGAACATCACGTCGCGCTGCCGCTGGTACTCCTCGCGGCTCGCCTGACGCTGCGCCGACTGGCGCTGCTGCATCATGTGGCGCGACGTCGCCTCTTGCGCGCGCATCACGGCGCGCTGGGTCGACTCTTCCTCGCGCTGCCGCGCCTTCGCCTCGCGTGAGGCGATGCGGGTCTTCTCCTTCTCGGCGCGCTCGAACGATCGCTGCTCGTCGTGCTTGAGTCGGATCGAGTCGCGGAGGGCGGCCTGCTCGGCGCGGAGACGCTCGCGCGCTGCGGCCTGCGCCGTGCGCGTCTGCTCCTTCTCGCTCCGCGCAGCCGCTCGGATCTTCTCCTTCTCGGCGCGGTCGTGCTCGCGGACGGACTCCTTCGCGCGCGCCTTCTCCAGCGCGATCTGCGTGCGGAGCATCGCCGCGTTGTGCTTCTGCTCCTCGTTCTTCGCCGCGCGTTTCTGGTTCGAGACCGTGCGCGTGATCGCGACTTCCTCGGTCCCAGCCTTGCGGATCAGGTCGTTCAGACCCTTGAGGTCGCGCGCGAACTCGCTGGCGCCCGCCATCGACACGCGGAAGACCAGCTCGCGCATGCTCATTGGTGTGGGCTCCTGAGTGCGCTGCGGCTACCGAGTCGGCCGGTCACTGCTCTGCGGACGCGCGGTGTCGTTCGGCTTCGAGATGCATCACACGGATCGTGAGCGACGCGACCGAGTCGCGCTGCACCGCGAGCTCGGCCATCACGTCGCCCTGCGCCTCGCGCCACGCCTTCGCCTCATCGCTCGGGCTTTCGCTTGGCGCGCTCTCGCTTGAGGGCTTCGTCGAGTCCGAGGAAGAGGAGAAGTTCTCCATCCTCAACGTCTCGTGCCGCCTTGCCAAAGAAACCACTAAGGCGTTCTGCAGCGGCGAGGCGCACAAGAAGAAAGGGTCGGCCGACCCCTCCTTGGCGATCACTTCGATCATCGCGTCGGCCTGCTCGTCGGTCAGGTCCTGGATGAACGGTCCGCACGCCTCCTGATGCCGCGTGTACTCCTGGCCGAGCAGGGCGATCGTGCCGACGTCGAGCGTCTGCGTGATCTCCAGGCCCGTCGCCCACTGCTCCTCCGGCTTCTCCGGGTTCCGCAGCGCGATCGCCAGCGTCTCGACGATGCGCGCCTCGGCGAGCAGCTCGTCGTCGGCGACCCCGCTCCGTGCCGACTTGTCGAGGTCGAGCACGGTGCGTTTCGCCTGCAGCCGCGCGCCGTCGGACTCGCGCTTGGTGAGGCACCGAATCAGCACGTGAACGTCGCACTCCGACCCGTCGAGCTTCGTGCGCTTGAACGAGAACGGCTTGAGTGCGCCGGTGCCGAGTTGCAGATCAGAGAGCCTGGACATCCACGCGCCTTTCGATCAGAGGTCGGAGACTTCGACGCTGCCGTGGAGGGAGAAGTCCTCCATCGCCGTCGCGCTCACACCGAAGTCGCGGCGCAGGCCCTTGTAGACGCCCGTCACCACGTATTTCTTGCCGCCGCAGATGACCATCGCGCTCATCTTCAGCTGCTTGGTCACCGCGGAATGCAGGTCCTGACCGGACGGCAGACCCGCACGCGGGACCGCGCGCTTCGCGGTGACGGTGCCCATGACCGGCCCCTTGCTCACGCCCGCGTAGCCGCTGCCCATGGTGACGACGTCGAGCGCGCCGTTCGAGATCTCGATGCTGCCGCTCTCGAGGTCCGCGACCTGGGCTCCGCCCATGAGGACCGCGCCGCGGTCGTAGAACTGGAAGGACATGTGTCTCCGGGCCGCACAAACAACAAGAGCGCCAACCCCCGAAGGGACTGGCGCTCTCGTCGACTACGGCGATGATCTGTGAGGTGTTGTCGTGTCAGGCGCGATCGTGCGCGCGTGTCAGCGAGGCGTGATTGCTCACGACCCCGGCGTTTGCTGTCGAACTTGCGCGGACGCCTGCGTGAACCACGGCGCCGGCGTGATCGGGATCGTCGCGTTCAGCCGGTTCGGGTTGGCCGACACGAGGTTGAAGGCCCAACTCGCGCCGTCGTCGTCGAGGCCGTTGATGTGCCCCTGGTTCTCGAAGTCGCGGCGCGCCACGTCGAACCACATCGCCTGGACGATGCCGGGCGTGGTGACGTTCGGGGGAAGCGGATCGTCGCCGCTCTCCTGGTCGGAGCGGAGCTTCATGCCGACGAAGGTCGACGGGAGCCACGCGGCGAAGGTGTCGGCGAAGAGGTCCGGCACCTGCACGTAGTTCGTGGTCAGCGTGCGCGCGTCGGGGTTGCCGCTCGAGTCGTTGCTGTGCGTGGTGATCGACAGCGGGATGTACGGATGCTTGTCGCCCTGACGCACCTGCAGCGGCGTGAGGCCGACGTCGAGCGCGCTGTTGGCCGCCGAGTCGGTCGCCCAGTCGCCCTCGCTCGGAGGCGCCTGCACGACCGGCCAGAGGTCGACCAGATCGGGGTTGAACGACGACAAGTTGACCGAGATGCTCTCGCTCTCGGCGACGCTGCGCATGGCCGCCCAAGCCGCTGCGATGACGCACGGGAGCGTCTCGAACTTGTAGGCCCAGAGGCACTGGCCGCGCTCTTCGTTGACGGTCTCGACCTGCGTGGTCGCGGTGCCGAGGGTGTCGTGGCTCGCCCACACGAACACCTGACGCTTGCCGACGAGCGGCCCCGCCATGGTGTCGCACTGCGCCTGCACGGCCTGCACGGCGGTGGTGTCGACGCTGGCGAGCGCGTAGTAGTGGTCGCGCGCGGTGGCCGCCGTGGCAAGCGCGGTGGTGAGCGCGTCGACGCCGGCGCCGCCCGCGAGCGCCGCGGCCGACAGCGTGAACGTCGAGCCGGTGACCGTCGCGTCGATGACCTTGCGGAGCTTGATCAGGTTGCCGCGGGTGCCGTTGTGGCGCGCGGTGATCGTGACCACGCCCGCGAGCACCGCCGACGTCACGTTGAGCAGGCTGCTCTTGGCGTTGATCTCCGCGTTGATGTTCGCGGCGACCGTGCCGAGGGCGTCGCCGCTCAGCACCGACACCGAGATCTTCACGCCGTGGATGTAGAAGGTCGCGGTGCCGCTGCCGGTCGCCGCGTTCGCCACGGTGATCGTCGCCGACGCCTTCGCGCCCGCAGGCTCGGTGACAGCGATCGCTTCGAGCGACGCAGCTGGCGCCTTGGTGTACGCGGCGGTCGCCATCAGCGCGAGCTCGGAGCCCTCGCCGAAGTACGTGACCGCGTCGGCCGCCGACGTCAGCGCGATCTTCTCGGTGTCCGCGGTGGCGGAACCGGTCGCGAGCTTGTTGCCGAGGAGCAGCACCTTGCGCGTCCCGCCACCCGCACCGTTGGGCGAGGCGCCGAACAGCACCTGGATGTAGACGCCGGGCAATTTCATGCTGAGGGGCACGCCCGCAGCGCCGGTCGAAGTCGTGCTCATGGTTCGGTGCTCCGTGGATCGCGCGTGGCGATCAGAGGTCTTCGCCGCGCTCGGCGGCTTCCAGGGCGAGGTCATGCGCGGCTGCGGCGTCGGCGCCGTGCATCAGCGCGGCCTCGGCAGCCTTCGCGCGGGCCGCGACGTTGCGCGCGGTGGCGGCGACGAGGGCGGGCTCGCGGTGGAGCTTGCCGTCGGCGTTCACGTGCGCGACGTAGTCGGCGTCGCCGTCGAGGATCGCGCGGCGGAAGTAGCCGTCCCGCGACTCGGTGACGGTGAACTCGCCGCCGACGAACGCGAAGCGTACGCGCGGCTCTTTGCGGCCGAGGACCACCTTCTCGCCTTCGACGTGGCGCTCGTAGCCGTAGCGACGGTGCTGCCCGCCAATGCTTCGCGGGTCGAGAAGCATGCGCCCCTCGACAGCCTTGATCTTGAGTTCCATATGCACGCCTCGCGTGGTGATCGGTCAGGTGTCCGCGGAGTCGAGGACACGGAACGGGGACGGCTGGTCGGCGTCCTCCGGGATGAGGACGCTGATGTCCGCGCCCTCGAAGTCCTCTTCGGCGGCGGCCTCGCGGACCGTGCGGCCCTCGACCTCGAGCCGGGTGAGCAGCGTCGCGTCCCATGCGCCGACGCCCCAGCCGGTCTGCTGCGAGGGGGTCCAGGCGGTGACGCGCACGAGGTCGTCGCCGGCCGCAGTCCCTTCGAGGGCCGCGACGATGGCGTCGAAGGCGGCACGCACGCGCGTCCGGCGCACGCTCTCGTCGCCGAGGTCGAACAGCACCAGGCGCAGAGCCCAGGTCGCCTCGTAGAGGCCGCGCGAAGTGATGTTGTCGGGGCCGATGCGGCGCACCGTCGGGGAGATCAGAACAAGCGAGGCGGAGCCCTGCGCGCCGGACGCGAAGATCTCGGGCGGGCTGCTCGCGGTGTCGTGCTCGGTGTAGCTGGCGATCTTGAGGCTGCCGGCGTACGTGCCCGAGCCGAACGCGCTCGTGGTCCCCGTAGCAGCGAGGCCCGTCGGCCGGGACACCCACGTCGCAACCGTGCCGAGGGCGACCTCGCGGAAGTTGCCGGCGGCAGCGACGGCGGGCGAAAGGATCTCGAGCCGGACCGGGACCGCGGTGGCGGCGGTGCCGACGATCGTCCGCTTGATCACGCGAACGCGGCGACCGTCGGGGAGCGTGGCGATCTGCCCGATCGGCACCGTCGTGTCGGAGGTCGCCGTCGTGGTGATCGTGCCGCGCACCGGCCCGGTCAGCACGTCGCACGCCTTGTCGGCGAGCTGGGCGGCGACCGATTCGAGCGTGCTGCTCACGGCTTCACCGCCGCGGGCTCGCGTACGGTCAGCCAGACCGACAGGAGCAGGCAGGCGGCGATGCGCATGGGGTCACTCCTCGGAGGCGCTGGAGCCGATGAACAGCCACGCGCCGAGCGCGATCCACGCAGCGCCGACGGTGGCGTGCGCGACGATCTCGGCGAGCCCGCCCTCATCTTCGAGTCGGAGAAAGTTGCCGGCGGCGAGCCCTCCGCACACGACGCCGAGCGCCACGTGCCAGAGTCGCAGCGCCATCAGTCCGCGGAGTCGAGGTGGGCGAGGATCGCGGTCTCGATCTCGTCCATCCGCTCGGGCGGCATCGCGAGGAAATCGCGGAGGGGGATCTTGGATCGCGGCTCGAGGCTCGCGTGGAACACCGCGTAGTCGCAGCCGTCGGGGCCGACCTCCGCGGAGTCCTTGTCGCTCTGCCGGTGCGCAGACGCGGCCTTCTCCAGCGCGCCGGTGCGGTGGAGGATCGGACCGTCGGCGAAGCCCTTGCGGCGTCGGTCGGCGATCGTCGAGGGGGCCAGTGGCTCCCACGCTTCACCCGCGGCGGACTCGCTCGAGAAGTTGTCAGCGATGCCCGCGGCGATGATGTCCGTCGCCTTCCGCATCGGCTCGCCCATGTCGAGCACGGCGTTCAGCAGGCGCACGTCCTTGCGGTCGGCGTCGGAGGTGTCCCAGGGCATGGCGGGCCTCACTCGTTGGCGTCGTCATCGCTGTCGAGCGCGAACACGATCAGCGGCTCGACGAGCGACGGCGCGATCACGTCGTCGAATTCACATAGAATCGTGGGGGGGGGCGTCGTTGTCGTGCATGGTCAGTCTCGGCGATCGGGTGAAGCCGCGTCGACCGAAGGTGCCCCACCCAAGGCCTTCGTGATGACGTCCGTCGCCACATCAACAAAGTCGCGTTGCTTGCCGCCGACATCGAGGGTCTCGATGCCGAGAGCGGTGACCGTGCGCTCTTTCCTGGCGAGCAAGTCCTGCATTGCGTTGATGTTGGCGCGGGGCGCGTTGCAGCGCCGCGCCACATCGATCAACTCGTCGGTGCTCGGTGCGCCGCGGGTGGCGACGGCGACCAGCGCGTGCGCGTAGTGCTTGTGCAGCATCCGGCTGGACTTCGCGACCAGTCCGACGGGAACCGGCTCGCAACCCGCCCTCTCGGCACACGCGAGGCACGTCATGTAGCCGAGCGATCCCGGCGCCTGCATGCCGCGCATGAAGACGATCTCGCACGCGTGCACCGCCTCGCGGCACTCGCTGCAGGGGACCGGCTCGTGGCCGATCATCATGATGTCGTAGGTGCCAGCAAGGTCGGAGACCATCGTCGTGCCTTTCAGTGCGGCGCGGTGTACGTGAGCTTTCGCTCGGGGCCGAGCACGATCTTCGCGCGCGGTCGCAGCGTCGGACCGGGGTCGCCGCACACGCACGGTGAGCCGAGGCGCGCGACATGGATGCCGCTCGCGCAGTCGGCCACCGGCAGTCCCGTCCGCACGTCGATCGGCCTTGCGGAGGTCATCGGCGGGCCATGAAGCGCAGTTCGGTGACGCCGTTCGGGCGTTGGAGCGCGTAGGCGATGCGGCCGTCGCGCGTGTGCCGAAGGTACCGGAAGCGCACGCGGCCGATCGTCGAGGCCATCAGAACGATCCCGAGTTGAAGCCGCCGCTGCCCGTCGAGTCGGCGACGAAGAAAAACGGCTGCGAGGTCGTCGGGTTGTGATTCGAGACCTGCCCGCCGACGTTCGCCGGCAGGTCGGTCGTCGAGAGGCGCTGGAAGCCCTCGCGCAGATCCTTGAGGTCCGCGCGCGCCTGCTTCCACGCCTCGAAGTAGGGCGACTTGTCGGGCTTCGCCATGCAGTCGGGGCGCCGCAGCACCCCCTGATGCATCACCAGCACCCCGACCAGCTGCTTGAGCGTGTCGGGGCAGGTGTCGGCGGTGTACGGGAACGACGATCCGTACGCGCCCATGATCACGCGCTCGGCCTCGGCGGACCCCATGCGGATCGCCATCGTCAGCGGCGTGGAGTCGACCACGCCGGTCGTGGCCCCCGTCACCGTCTGGACGCAGAAGACCTCGGCGACACGCTCCGCGGTGAACATCGCCTCGAGATCAGCTTGGCTGACGAGGGCGCTCATCGTGGTGTGCCTCCGAGGTCCATGCGGTCAGCGCTCAGGCGTCGACGTTGGCGAAGTGCTCGCCTTCGGTGAGACCTACGATCTCGCTCTGCTTGAGAGCGCCGCCGGGCTGCACCATGCGCCGACCCTCACCGAGGATCGGCACGATCGCCACCGGCACCTTGGGGCCGTTGGACTTCTTGGTCCGCGCGTCGGCGCGAGACTTCTCCTGCTCGGCGAGCAGCTCCTCGTACGCCTTGTTCGCCTGCTCGGAGAGCGAGAGCTTCTCCTGGAGCTGGAAGATCGTCGCGCGCAGTTCCTTCTCGACGTCGTGCGAGAGAGGCTTGCCGGCGGGGGCCGCGAGCTTCGTCTGCTCGGACTCCTGCGGCTTCGTGGGGGCGGGATTCTGATCGGCCATGGGGTCGTCTTCTTTCGGGGGAGGGGAAGGGGCAGAGCGAATCGAGACGAGGCGCGCGAGCAGCAACCGCCACCCGCGCGCGCTCGTTTATCTCGTCTATCTCATGACACGACGGTCGTGAGTAGATATCCGCCGTCGCTCATCACGACGACCTCGTCGTCCTCGACGGTGCCGATCAGGATCGTCATCCCGCGCACGCCGCGGGTGTCGTCCTGCACGTCGCGGAAGGTGAGGTCCGTGTGGCGGAACGTCTTCGAGAAACACTGCTGATTGAGACCCGCGCCCGGACGGACGGCGAGCAGCGCACAGCCGGTACCCCAGAGGCGCGCGTAGGACGCGGCGGCGGCGTTGCCGGCCGAGTCGTACTTCGCGGAGCCTTCGAGGATGTACTCGACGCCGAACACGCGCTTGAGTTCGTCATCGCTCACGACGCGCGCGCTCGCCGAAGCGCCCGCCGCGGCGATGACCTTCGGGTGCGACCGGAGGTACTCGAGCACCGGAGTCGACGCGGCCAGCGCGTTGAGCTTGGCGCCGACGGCGACGGCCGACTTCGCGGTGATGCGGATGTCCTTGATCGGATCCGCGGTGCTGGTCGCCGGACCGACGTCCCATCGGTTGGTGCCCGCGAGCGCGCTGGTGCAGCCCGACGCGTAGCTGCCGCCGGTCATGATCAGGTCGGCGACGCGCTTCTCGCGCGACAGCATCAGGTCCGACTGGACCGCGGCCATGTGCGCGCCCATCAGGTCGATGGCGTCGCTCGACTGCGCGACCGCGTTCAGGTCGACGATCTGCTTGGCGCCGTACGGCACCTCGGAGTACGTCGGGAAGGTGAGGTCGATCGAGGTCTCGGAGATCGACCCGTCGCCCGCGATCTGCGTGTTGAGCAGGCGCGAGGAGTTGCGGCGCGACCAGAGCGGGTACTTCCGCTCGATGCTGCCGGGGACGACGGGCGAGACGAGGTCGGCGATCAGATCGCCCGCCTCGTAGCCGAAGCTCACGCCGGGGTTGGTCGGGACCGAGACGGCCGACTTCGCGTACGCGCGCTGCGCGATGGCGGAGCGGCGCTCGGCGTCCTCGACGCGGGCCTTCCGCGTCAGGTCGTCGAGGTTGAAGTCGCGCTTCTCGTTGACGAGGCGCTCGATGATGCGCGGGTCGACCTTCGAGCGGCGGCACAGATCGGAGAACATCTGGGGCATGGTGGTGTCCGTGCCGCGTCCCGTCGTCGCGGCGATTTTGACGGGTTGAGTTGTCAGAGAGCGAGATCGGCGGACGCGGGCTCAGGGCTCGCGCGCCCGCCGAACGGGATCAGGCGGCCTTCTCGAAGAGACCCTGCAGCGTGACCTCGACGTACTCGCCGTCGGCCGCGGTGATCTCGGCGACGCCGATGATGAACACGACGCCGTCGGCGCCGAAGTTGGTGTACGTCTTGGCGTAGCCTTCCTTGCCGGCGTCCGCCGAGGTGAGGAAGACGACGTCACCGCGGGTGATGGCGCCGTTCGCCTTCATCACGACGCGGTCGCCCGGGGTCCGCGCGAGAGCGACCTTCTCGCCCGCGGCAGCCGCCTTCATGGCGACGCCCTTGAAGTTGTGCATCGTGGTGTTGGCGCCGTTCGCGGGCGTCTTCACGCCACGGTCACCGCCGGTGTCAGCGACCAGCCCGATGTTCGCGGCGACGGCCGCGACGGCGAGGCCTTCCTTCCAGCAACCGACGTCCCAGGTGGGAACGTTGACCTGTGCAGCCATGTGAGTCTCCTGCTCCGCGCCAACGAGAAAGCGCCCGACGGAAAGCCGCCGAGCGCCTCAGTCGCGCGGATGTTGATCTGTGAGGGGTGAGAGGTACGTGGGCGCGGACGCCCGGTGGATCAGCCGATGTCCCGGCCGCGCATCACGGCGTCGATCGCGACGCTCTCGAGACAGTCGTGCTTGGTGCGGTAGGCCGCGACGCGACGGTCGAACTCCGCGCGATCGTCGGCCGCATCCGGCGTGACGACGACGGAGGTCGCGACGGGCGGGGCGACGCGCTCGAACAGCTCGCTCTCGTCGAAGGCGCGGAGGCCGTCGAGCGCGGGCTTGTAGTCCTCGGCGAAGCCCTTGGGGTCGGCCTTGCGGTACGCCGCGAGAGCCTTCCGCGACCGCTCGTCGAGCGAGAGGCCGTAGTGCTTGCCGCGCTTGATCAGGAAGTCGACCTCGCGCACGGCGACGTCCCCTTCGAGCTTCGCGACCTCGCCGGTCAGGGTGGCGACGACGGGCTCGAGCTCGTCGGCCTTCGTGGCGCGGGACTGGAGGTGAACGAGCGCCTTCGTCACGTCGCCGTGGGTGGCGTCGACGGTGAGGCCGAGCACCTCGCGCAGGTTGGCGCGCTGGGTGGCGATGCCGTCGTCGAGCTCGGCGATCCTGGCGACGAACACCGCTCGCTCCTCGTCGAACGACGTCACCGCGAGGATCTCGCCGGCGACGGCCTCGGCCTTCGGCTCCGCGGCGCGGGTCTTGAGGGCTTCGAGAGCCGCGAGAACGTCGCCCTCGGTGGCGGGACAGCCCAGCGAGCGGGCGAGGGTTTCGAGATCCATGTGTGTCTCCGTGGTCTCGGTCGACGCCGAGCCCTTGTTGGTGCGGGCGCCGTGACAGGCGCACTCGCAGAGGTCGTCTTCGCAGTCCTCGGGACCGCCGCATCCGTCGTCCGAACAACCCTCGCCGTCTTCACGGTCGGCCATCCGAGAGAGCAGCGACCGCTCCGCCACCGCGTCCGGGTTGGACCCCATGGCGCAGATCGACAGCTCGAACAGAACATTGTTGGAGAGGCGGAGCCGGGTGCGGCCCTCGGGCAGTTCCTCGCGCTTCACCTTGCCGGGCTTGAACCCGACACTCATCGCATTCAGCCGCTTGGAGACGATCGCCCTCCACACGCGGTCCGAGAGCGCGTCCTCACCCTCGACGGGGAAGACGACCGTGCACTTCAGCTGGTCGTCCTCGACACGCACGTTCTCTGCGCGCGCGATCGGGATGGAGTCACCGGGGGTGCCGCCGCCGAACATGCCGCCGGCCTCGGCATTGTGCGCGTAGAGCACGACGCTATTGCGCCGATACCGGGAAAGGTCCCACGACTGATCAATCACCGTGCCGTGATCGTCCTCGGTCTCGGTCGACGCGATGAAGTCGATGGAGCGGCGTTCCTCGTTGAGGCCCCGCGTCTCACCGAGATCGGACAGCGTCGTAAACGAGCGGACCACGCTCGCGCGCTTCCTGTTCTTCTCGGTCATTCGTCCTCGTTGGCCGGCGTCTTCGCGCTCGGCGCGGCGTCGGCAGTCGACGCCTTGCTGGGGTCTGCGGCGGGGGCGCGTCCGGCAACCCCGAGGGGCTGGAGCACCACCGCGGTGTCGCTCGGCTTCGCGTAGCCCGTCAGGTCTTCGCGCACGGCGTCCATGTCGAGCCGGCCACCGCGGTCGACGAAGCCGAAGATGCGGTTCGTCTTGGCGTTGATGCTCTCGGCGGGGATCGTGTCGAGGCGCACGACGGGGCAGAACTGCTCCGCGTCCTCGTCACCGAACTGCCGACGAATCAGCGGGCGCCACAGGTCGCGCGTCAGGGTGGCATCGAGCGCACGGCCGTCACCGACCTTGAGCTTGCTGGCCTCGCGCTCGTGCACCTCGGCGGCGGAGCGTGAGCCGCCCTCGCCGTCCATCTCGGTGGCGAGCGTGCCACCGTTGACGACCTTCGAGATCTCCGCGCACCACGTTCGGAAGATGTCGCCGTGGACCGTCGAATCCTTCGCTTCGAGGAACATCGGCTTACACGAACTCGCGAAGACCGCGGTGGTCATGCCGGAGAGCTCGAGCAGTCCTCGCTTGAGGTTCTCGATGTCGTTCGCGTCCGCGACGCCCTTGTCGTAGTAGCCGACACGCCACGGGTTCGCGTGCAGCTCCGCGAACTGCATCCACGAGCGCGCGTCCCACTTCCAAAACATGCCAGCGTGCACAAGCACGCGTCCGAGGCCCTGACGGGTCGGAGGCTCGGGGCCAAGCACCTTCGGCTCGTGGACAACGAACTTGTCGGGCCACTCCGCGCGAATGTCGACGCCGGGCCACGATCCGAGCTTGCTGTCCTTCTCGTTGCCGGCCTCGTCGTAGAGGTGCACTCGCCAGTTGGCGGCGTAGGAGAGTCGCTTGGGAAGGATGGGATGCAGAGCGCGGATACCGAGCCCCTGCGCGTCGCGGAACCACTCGGTTTCGAGTGCGCTGCGACCGAAGTAGATGCCGCCGGCGAGGTGCTTTGCGGCGTCATGCAGCCCAGCGATCGACTCCAGCCGCATCGCGAGGTAGTCGGCGTTCCGTTTGGCGCGGCCGACCTTGCGCGAGCCTGTCCCCTTGGCGGGCGTGACCGTGAACGAGCAGGACGCGATCGCGTCCTCGCGCTTGCCGAGTTCGGCTTGCAAGTGCGAGACGGTCTCGCGCTGCTCGCTGAGAATGTCGCAGAGCGCGCGCATGTAGCCGCGCTCGGACCGGCGGAGCGCGTTGCTCACCGTCGCCGGATTCATCGACGGCCCGAGGATGACCGGGCTCTTGTCGACACGCGGCGACTCGGAGGCGAGAAGCCGCTGTAGGTCGCTCATGCCCGTCTTGGCGGCACGGGCTTCGGGCGCTACCGCGGGCGACGCCTCGGATCGGCCCCGAGAGACAGGGGGAGATAGGAGCGCATCCCACGCGGCGGCGACGCGCTGTCCGAACGTCGTGGCCATGCGGTTCACCAATCGTTGAAGGGGAAGCGCGGGCCGGCCGTGACGCTCGTGAGTCGCGGAGAGGGGGCCGCCAACACCGCGCGGTACCCGATGGCCACCGCGAATATGGTGTCGTCACCCACCCGAAGCTCGCCCTTGCGATTCTTGCCAGGCGCATACGGTCGGCCGGTGCGCGCGTCGCGAACGAAACCACGAAGCTCTTTCATGAGCACCGGGTCGTCGGTGTGAAAGCTGCCGTCGCGGATCGCGTCGCCGAGCTCTTCGAGCATCACGGGGCGGCTCACCGCCGTGGTCGCGATGCCGGGCTTCTTGTCGTCGGGGTCGTAGTAGATGTGGTGGTAGCGGAGGCGCTCAAGTGCTCGGACGAGCGCGATGCCCTTGTTGCGCTCGACCGCGATCGTCGCGTCGTTGTAGTGGCGCGCGATCTCGATGAGTTGATCGGCGTGGGCGTTGGCGTCGAGCTTGTTGCGAAGCGTCGCACAGTGCCGGCGGGTCTTGCTGTTGAGCACCACGCTCGACGTGTCGTCGCCGTCCTCGGTGAGTCCTTCGGCGGGGTCGACACCGATCGTGTACCGCTCGCCCGGCACCGGGCGCTCGAACACAAGCAGGTCCTCGGACAGGATCAACGCTGGGCCACTCCCGTCATCGCCGCGCGCACGACGGAGATCGTCGACACCTTCCAGCGGCGGCTTCGTGCGCGCGCCCATGCCGTCCAAACCGGCGAGGTCGAAGTAGGTGCGCCCCGACGTGAGGAAGCACCGGACAGGGTCGGTCGGGTACTCCTCGTCCCACTTGTCGAGGTTGCCGTTGAGTACGCCGAGCTTCCAGCGGAAGAAGTTGATCCGCTCGGGCGGGAGGTTGTAGACCTCCGCGTACTCGACCTCGCGCTTCCCCTGTGGCTCGAACGTCTCGCCGGGCTCGATGGGCCGTCGGCAATCGTCATCGAGAAACCACGGGAAGAAGTGCGCGCGGTACCCGTTGGTCCCGGCCTGCGCGCCAACAAACTGTGCGTGAAAGTACCCACCCACCCCTTTAGGCGTGCTCTCGTACACGACTTCCGTCCCGTCGCGGTTGGGCACCGCCTCGAGCAACGCCTGCAGCGTCTGCTCGGGGTACTCCCACGTCGACACCTCGGTCGCGTGCACCCGCGTGAAGGTGCCGCCGCGGCCTTTCTTCTGCGCAGCCGCCTCCGACGCGCCCGCCTCGATGAGCGTGAGCGACGAGTCGCGGTCAGGCAGCGTCCACGCGGTGCGCGACTCGGTGCCGAACGGCAGGTCGAGCCCGAAGTACTTGAGGCCCTCGATCATCCGTTGGATGTCGTTCGAGAGCTTGTTGATGATCTGGTGGTCGGTCTGCGACTGGCAGAGCACGATGACGCGCTGGCCGGGGGCCGAGACGAACTTGTAGACGTCGCGCGCGAGCTCCAGCGTGGTCATGCCCACTTGCCTGGACTTGACCAACACGTCGCGGGGGGACCGCGCCTCGCAGTAGCGACGCTGAATCGTGTTGAAGCGGAGCGTTGATCGGTGCCCGCTCTTTGGGACGATCCATACGAGCGCCGAGCAGAACAGAGGGAAGTCGTCGAGGCAGCGCGCTAGAAGCTCGCGCCGTTCGGCAGCTTCATCCTTCTGCTTCGCCATCGTCGCCGCCCACTGCTTTCCGCAGCTCGTCGATCGACGCGAGCGACACCGTGCCCGACAGTTTCACTTCGCGCGAGGGTTCGGCACCGAGGAACTTCGCCCTGCTCTCGAGCGCGCGGATGACGCTCGGGTAGTCGGGCAGGCCGGTGACTTCGTTGACGCACGAGAGCGCGTCCTGAGCCACGGCGTCGAGTTGGCGGGCGATGTCCTGCGCCACCTGCGCGCGGTCCACTGCGTCAAGCTCGACGACCCGGTGAGCCTCGGCGGTGTAGTTGCGCACCGTCGACTCGGAGATGCCCCAAGCCTCGGCGACGCGCTGGCGGAACCGGAGCGACTGCGGCCACACCGGCCACGACAGGTCGCGCATCCGGTCGACGATCCAGCCCACGCGGTCGCGGGCGTCGCCAAGCGCAGGGATGTCGGACGGGGGCTCGATGGCGGGCGCGATCGGAGCATCCCGCGGAGGGTTCCGCGGCTCGCTGTACCCGTCGTCACCGCCTCGTCGTTTGCCCATTCGTCACGTCCATCTTCGCGCGTGAAGTCCAGCGACCGGCTACTTCGCCAGCTTCGCCCGGACCGCGGCGTCTTTAGCTTCGAGCAACTTCCGCAGGGCCACAGTGCGTTCGGGGTTGCGCGGCAAGGTCAGAACCACCATCGCGAGGTCCGCGAACGGCTTGGACACTTCCTGCAGGTGAGCGGGAAGGTGCTCGTACACGAAGAACTGCTCGATGTGCTCGTTGACCTTCTCCACGCGAACCGCCTTTCACCGCATCGTAATCGCCACCGCCAACGCAATCACCGCCACCCACACGAACAAGTCGAAGGGGTCGGGCGTGCCCGTGTCGGCCAGCAGCATCGAAGGCTCCACCTGCCGCAGCGGATCCGCCGGGCGGCTTTTCAGGCGGGGTGGCCCGCCATCAGCAGGAACCGGCGCGCCGGCTCCCGCACTCCGACGCCGAAGCGAACGGAGGGAATGGGCGACTCGCTGGCCGCCGGACTATCTGCCGGTCGACCGCGTGTCGCGGGGGTCACGCAGGGGTGTTTCAAACCTCGTGCGCGAACGTACTCAGCTTGGGGCCTTGACAGGTAAGCGCGCAACCCCTGGTCATAGCGTCATGGGCGCCGGGCGTGGTGGGCGCGATGGGCACGGTTGACATGTCGCAAGTCACCTGTCACGACTGCAATCAGACCGGGCTGGTCCTGGTCTCGGAGGTCGAATGGCTCGACGGATGTTGGTGGGGTGGAAGCGCATCAGCGACGCGCTCGACGTGATCGAGCGGACCGCGCAGAAGTACGCGGCGCGCAAAGACGACCCTCTCCCCGTGCACGCTCTGGACAGGAACCAGATCGCGGCGTGGGCTGACGAGGTCGATGCGTGGCGAGAGCGGAACCAGCACGGGCGCGTTCGGAAGGACCGAACGATCATCAGCAGGGACGCCGCGTAAATCCGCCTTCGCCCGCGCCCCGAGTTGCCGGCAGAAGATATGCTCGCCGCCGAGGCGGCATATCAGACCATGAAGGCCAACATGAAGGCCGCCTCCTACGTCTACTTCATCGAGTGCGACGATGGTGGGGTTCGACCAATCAAGATCGGGTACTCCTTCGATCCAATCGGGACTCGCCTTGTGGACCTCCAGATCGGATCGCCGTGGCCACTCAAGGTGATGTTCGTGACGCCTGGACACGCTGAACTGGAGCGGTCCCTGCACGCCGAGTTTCTCTACGAGAGAATGCGCGGAGAATGGTTCCGACCATCCCGCGCAATCCTTCGCTACATTCTGAACGCAAAGCGCGCAGCCACGCTGGTTTCGTGCCCGGACCACACGCGTGAGATCGACCGGATCGGCGCCATTGATGCCACGGCGGGCTCGGCTGATGTCAGGCGGGCCATCTACGCGCTCGACGACGTGCCGAGCCTGGCGCCAGCCGCATAGCGAAAGGGATTGCCATGAACGAGCGAATGTTGGCCCTGATGGACGAGGCGCGTGCCGAGACCGCCGAGATGCTTTCGACCGAAACCAAGGAAGGCCGTGCGGCCAGAGAGTCTGCGGAGGTCGCTTCTGTGGCCAAACTCACCTCGCGTGAGTCGATCGACAACATGTCGCCGTTGGTCCTGCGCCTGCTCAATAGCGCCACCGACGACGACCTGCTCGGCCTTGGATATACGCCATCGCGGATTGCGCTCGTTCGGCGCGCGCTGTCCGCTCACGGCGGACGCTTCGTTCCGAGTCGCGACCTCGACTAGCCCCGCACCACCACCACCCTCACCCTCACTCCCGCCCACTCGGCCCTCTGCCCGACATCTCGCGTGCCCGCACTCACCCCGTCCCAAAGGCACACCATCCTGTCCTCCGGCCCGCTCAGGCTGTCGACGATCCGCTGGTTCCGCTCCGGCCCCGCGCGCATCCCGAGCGTGTTCCACTCCGCGGCGGTCACGGGGTACTCGTCGAGCGTCCGCCGGTAGAACCTCGCCGCCCGTGCCGCCTCCCGGTCCGCGCTGACGGTCGTCTTGCTGCCGACGGGACCTCGAGCTCCACCGCTGACGATGACCGCGTCCTCGGGTGTTCCGGCGACCCCGCCGAAGATGATCGCCCTCGCCCGCTCCTGAGGCAGGCGGCGCGATCCGACGATGGCGATGCGGACGGGGGTCACGGGGTTCTTGGCGCGCGCCGGCGCTTCGGCTTCATTCCAAGAACAACCCTGTTTCGAGCCGTGGTCGCAGGGACACCTAGCGCGCGGGCGGCTTCCGCGATCGATCCGTACGCCACTCCGTCGACAACCACCGACACCGGGTGCGTCTGTGGCGGCGCAGCCATGTCGGCGTCGCCTCTCGAGATTCGCCTATGCAGTGTCGGCTGAGGGATACCAAGGGCTCGCGATGCCGCCGATATCGACGCGTACACCTTGCCGCCGATCTCCACCGCTTGCTTGCTCTGTGCACACGCCGAGCACATTGCGCGTCGCCCGTCCCTCACCGCGATGCGGGCCGTGTTCTTTGTGATCCTGCCACCACACTGGCAACGGCATCCGCCAGGGCACACCTTTGGCACCACGCCTTTTTTGACAGGAACAACATAGACGTTCCCGCAATTCTGGCACGCAATCGCCTTTGGCCTTTCACCCTCCGCAACGCCAAACTCGATTCCGTGCCGATTCGCTATCGCCTGCTGAAGATCACCGAGAGTCATGGTGCGAACAACGCTTCCGTCGGGGCCACAAACGCTCACGCGCCGGATGCACCCACGGCGAACGGCAGGCGCGATCACCCCGGCAACGCGGAGCTTTTCGACCTTGCTTAGCTGCTTTGCCTTGGTCATGCTCCCGTGCTCCCAAATCCACCGCTGCCCCTGGCCGTCTCGTCCAGCCCCTCCACCTGCACCAGACGCACCTCGGGCAGGCGATGGACAACCATCTGCGCCAGCCTCTCACCGCGCGAGATCGCGAAGTTCTCCCCCGTGTTGTTCACGACGACGATCGAGATCTCGCCCCGGTAATCCGCGTCTACCGTGCCGATCGCAACGTCGAGCCCCCGCAGCGACAGCCCGCTCCGTGGCCTCACCTGCGCCTCGTATCCGGGCGGCAGCGCGATACGCACACCGGTCGGGATGCGCGAGCGCTGCCCCGGGTCGAGGTCAACGTTGAGCGCCGACTTGAGGTCAAACCCCGCGGCCCCCTCGGTCGCGCGCACCGGCATCAGGTCGGGGTCGGCGACGATGCGGACTTGGGCCTTCGGTTGCATCTGCTGATTGAGCACGTGCGCGTCGTGGGCGTAGCGCATGTCGCGCAGCCCGCACTCTAGCCTGTCAAGGCGCTCGTCCAGCGTCTCCCCAGACGGGTTCTCGCACTCGGCGCACTTGCAGTTGGGTCGATGCTCGCTCATAGCCTCTCCTTCGCCTGCTCAACGACAGCGCGCCCGATCGCGATCAGCGGCGCGCATGTCACGCACGGACCGAGATCGAACGCGCACTCGCACTCGCGCTGCCCCGCATCGATCGCCGCCCGCACAAGCGCGGAGTGGTCGGGTCTCCGCGTCACCTCGTCGAGGCGCTGGGCCAGCCGAAACACCACGGACTCCAGCGCGTCGACACGCACGGAGCGCGCCTCCATCGCCGCGACCTTGGCCTCAAACTTCTCGATCTCCCCGCGCATCGCGAAGGTGACCTTGGCCTCGGCGATCTTGACCGCCAGCTTGATCTCCGCCTCCCTGGCTGCGATCTCGGCCTCGCGCACGGCGACGCGCAGCACGGACGATTCGCCGCTCACGCCCTCACCTCCACCACGGGCCGCTCGCACACGTCGCACCGGCGCCACGCCTTGCTCGGATGCCGCCTCCCCGATCCCTCCACATCCACCGCCTCGCACGGCGCGCGCAGCCCTTCGATGACGTGCACGCCGGCGCAGCACTCGACCGTCTCGGGCTCGTCGTCGGCCGCATCGCGATCGAGCTCGCGCGTGGTCGGCGCAGCGATGAGCCACTTCGGCGAAACATCGACCGTCACCCCGAGCAGCCCCTCCCGAAACCGCTTCCTCGCCGCCTGATACATCGCGCGCACCTTGCGGGTGGAGTCTTCGAGGTGCGTCATCCGCCGCTCGTCGTGCTCCTCCGGGGACAACCCCGTCTCGTCGCCCTCGACCTTCCGCGGGTCCAACGGCCCGAGCGCGCCGGACACGCTCATCCCGAACGCCTCGGCGAGCAGGTGCTCCCATCGCAGGCCGTCGGTCTGGAGTTGCGATCCGCTCGGCAGAGACTTGGTCTTCGCCATCTCCATCGCGCTGGTCGACCGCTTCGCCATCTCGATCGGCGTGTCGGGGCGGAGCGGCGCGACGTGCTCGCCCGCGCGGACCTTGCGGCCGTCGCGCATCCACGCACCGAAGGCGTCGAAGCGCTTCTTCGCCTGCGACTCGGTCTCCCGCTCGTCGTAGCGCTGGAGATCGTCGACGAACCGCACGGGCACTTCGAGGCTCCCGAGCGATGCGGCCCGACGCTGCGACGGCGCGGCGAACTCCACGTGCACCGCGGAGAGCAGGTCACGGTCGATCTTGCTCAGCGCCATGAAGACCCGGCCGGTGGCGCTGATCCACGGATCGACCACCATCTCGCGGTTCTGCGTGGTCGGCTGCACGGATGCCCCCAGCGAGAGCCGTTGCCTGATGCGCTCGATGTCCCCCGAGCGCACCTTGACCTGCGCGTTGGCGTACGCCCGCAGCGCCTCGATCTCGTCGTCCCACTTGACGTTCGGATCGCGCACGCGCTTGCCCCTCGTGCGCCGCCCCGCCTTCGCATCCTGATCGCCGAACGCGTGATCGGTCAGCACGTCGACGAGCGGCCCGATGATGCCGTCGCGCATGAACGCGTCCTCGCCGACGTCGGCCGAGTCGGACCCCTTCGCGATGACTTTCTCCCAGCGTTTCTCGTCGCGCAGCCGCGCCTGGCTTGCCAGATCTTCGGTGAGGCGATCGTCCTCCCCGTCGATCCACTCGGCGAGGCCAGGTTTTGACATGTCAAGCACTTCGTCGATGCGTTCGTGGGACATCAGGCAGCCCTCTCGGTCTTGGTTCGGGACGTTTTCGGTTTGGCGGTTGCGGCTCCCTGGCGGCCCCTAGGACGCGTCGGGCGGGCCGGAGGTCCACCGGTGGCGTCGGAGGGGCTCCTCGGGGCGGGAGCGGCGGCCGTGGTGGCGGGAGCGGGCAACGGCGCGGAGACCGGCCACGCCCTCCCGGCTCGGATGGCCTGGACCGCAGCGAGCACTTCAGCGACCGACCGGACGACGATGGACCGCACGCCGAACAGCCGAGCGCGGTTGTGGAATGCGATCTGTTCGGGCGAGGGTTTGCTCGCCGCGTCGCGCTTGCACTCGACGAACAGCACGCCATGCGTCGGGATGACCACGAGCAGGTCGGGGCTCCCGGTGCCGAGGCCTGTCGGCTGGCGACGATGCCGGACCACGCGGTTGACCATGACCCAACAGCCGCACCGCTCCAGCGCGTCCACGATGGCGGCCTGAAGGTCGGACTCGAACTCGAACGTCGGCGGCATCAGTCGTCCTCCCCCTGCCAGCTTTCGCGGGCGCGGTTCTCGAATCGCGTGCAGTGATCGATGAAGCTGACGGGCACGCGGCCAGTGGGGCCGTTGCGCTGCTTCGCGATGATGATCTCCGCGAAGCCCTTGTACTTCTTGCCCTTGTCGGAATCGGCTTCCTCGGGGGTGAAGTACATCTCCGGGCGGTAGATGAACTGCACCATGTCGGCGTCCTGCTCGATGGCGCCCGACTCGCGCAGGTCGGAGAGCTGCGGGCGTTTGTCTTTGGTCGAGCGGGTCTCGACCGCTCGGTTCAACTGCGAGAGCGCCATCACGGGCAGCCCAAAATCTTTCGACATTGCCTTGAGCCCGCGCGAGATCTCCGAGATCTCCTGCTCGCGAGACTGCGCGTTCGGCGCGCCCCGCATCAGCTGCAGGTAGTCGACGATGATCAGGCCGATGCGCTGCTTCCATTTGTCGACGCCCGGCCATCGCTTGTCGAACTCGTGCTGGCGCCGCCGGACCTTCGCACGCAGGTCGAGCAGTGTGATGGCTGGCGTGTCGTCGATCCACATGGGCAACGCAGACAGGTCATTCACCGCCACGACGAGACGGTCCCACTCGCCGGGAGGCAGCGACGACTTCCGGTAGGCCGTCAGGCTGACGCGGCCTTCGGTGCACGCCATGCGCTGGCCGAGTTGGTCCTTCGGCATCTCGAGCGAGAACACCATCACGCCCAACATCGGCTGCTGCTCGACGGTCTCGGGCACACCACACAAGCCAGCGACGTTGACCGCGACGTTCATGGCGTAGGCCGTCTTGCCAGCGCCGGGCCGGGCCGCGACGATGATCAGCTCGCCGTCACGCATGCCGCCGGTCTTCTCGTCGACGTCGCGAAAGCCGGTCGGCGTTCCGCGCACCCCGCCCGTCGTGTACGCGGTGACGACATCCTTCATCACGTCGTAGATCTGCGAGCCCTCGCGATGGTTGATCTTGTCGTCGGCGACGTTCGCGACCTTCTCGACCGCCGCCGCCATGAACTCGTCGGCGTCGCCGTAGTCGGTGTACCCCGAGCCGGAGATCTGCTGGCCAGCCTCGATGATCCGTCGCATGCGCCAGAGCTGGCGGACCTCGGTCGCGTAGGTGGCGATGTTGGCGATGTACGGGGTCGCGTCGACGATCTTGGTCAGGTAGGTGATGCCGCCGACCGCTTGCAGCCGCTCCTGTCGCTGCAGCACGTTGCTCAGCGTCGCGATGTCGATCGGTTTGCCCGCTGCGTGCAGCTCGCAGATCGCGGTGTGGATGCGGCGGTGCGCGTCCCAGTAGAACGGCTCGGCGTTCGGCAGGATGGAAATCACGTCGTCGACGCACTCGGCGTTCGTGAGCATCGCCGCCACCACTGCGGCCTCGAGCTCCACGTTGTTCGGCGGGGTGCGGCCGGCGATGTCGATCGCCTGCATCTGCACGGGCCGCTTGAACCGCTCTCGGGCCGCGTTCACGCCGCGCCTCCGGTGCCGGTCGGGGGCAGGCGCAGGATGCTCGCGGAGATCGGCGACGGCTCGCCGCCGCGGCTCGGCCTTCGCGACTTCTCGCGCTCCCGTTCTTCCTCGAGCCCGTCGAGCACACCACCCACGCCGTCGCTGCGCTGTCCGCCGAACGCCCCCCGTGACACCGGCGCCTGTTGCGTGGCCCTCGCGGCACGTGCGGCCTCGAGCCCGCCGGCGGCGAGCAGGGGGTGCACCACCGCGGCGAGGTACTTGGCTCCGTCGCCGACGCCGTCCCCGCTCGCCTTCCGGCCGACGGCGAGTAGGCCCATCTCGACCGCCTCGGCGAGCTCGTCCGGCTCGCGCTTGGCGGCCCGCCCCATCGCGATGAGCCCGCCAGCGACCACGAGCGGGTCCTGCGGGGCGACCACCCAAGCGTTGTCCGTGAGCATGACCGCGACCGGGTGGTCCGGGCGCGCCGGCTCCGGTCGAATCCGGGTCACCGAACGGCTGGCGGGGGTAGGGGGATCTTCTTGCTTCGTAGAAGCAACGGGATCGGGATCGGGAACGGGGTTCGCGTTTGCTTCGACCGTGTACGATCCGTTTGCTTCGATTGTTGAAGCAACTTGCTTCGATTGTTGAAGCAACTTGCTTCCGATTTGCTTCGACGAGCGGGCAGTGCCAGAGCGAATTCCCCCGAGCTTTCCAGCAGAAGACCGCTTCTGGCGGCGCTCCTCGGCCGCCTCTGCTGAGGGTTGGAATTCGTGATAATCGTGCACGACGTACCCCCCCTCCACCACGTCCCAGAGTCCGACCGCGACGAGGCGATCGGCCTCTCGCTTTGCGTTGCAAACCGGGTAGAGGGCGGCCACCTTGGCGGCCGGGATGAACCCGTCCCGGGCCTTCTGGCGGTTGCAGTAGGCGAGGCCACAGACCCACAGCCAGGCGGCCACCGCGCCCGCCTCGAGCAGCTTCCGGTGCTCGGGGGCGCCGTCGTCGATCTTGACCCATCCCATCAGCGCACCCCTCCATTCGATTTCTCGTGGCTCAGTCGAGCAACCCCCTGCGACGTCGCGGCGTCAGACGAATCGCGGGGAAGTCCGTCCTCGTTTTCCGGCTCCGCACGAGCAACATCGCGAACGACGTCGAGCCCGATGAGCGCCCACGGCGCAATCCTGCGGATCTCCGCGACCACCCGGATGGCGCGCGCCTCGCCGCGGTTGGCGCTCGCGACGGCGTAGTGCACGGCCGTGCGCAGCGCCTCGGACGTGGGGTCCACGACGGCCGGCACGGGAATGCGGCGCTCGTGGACGTAGCCCTGGTGGGCGCCCTTGGGCAGGATGGTGAGGCACGACACGCGCTGTCCGTCGCGGCCGTCCCGGCGGATGACCATCACCGCGTCGTACTCGGCGAGCAGCCAGCACTCCTCGCCGCTGCGGGTGCGGTCGCGCAGGCGTCGTGCGGTGGGCACGGCGTCGCGGAGGATGCGATGCGCGACCGGCATCGTGATCCCCGGCATGTGGCGCTGGATGAACCGCTCGATCGCGTGCGGCTGGAAGTTGACGACGTTCACGTTCCCTCCGGGCGTGCGCCATGGAGCAGCGCGCGCTGAACGCTGTCGCGGAGGAAGGCTCCGATCGCGTCGGCGGTTTCGAGGTCGAGGTCGAAGCCCGTCTCGCCGGGGCGCACGAGCACCAGCCGACCCTCGTGCAGGAACGCGCGCACGGGCTTGCCGAGGATGGTGGCGTGGTGGAGCTCGACGGGGGTGGTCATGCGGCGCGCCTCCGACGCTGCGACTTCTCGCACTCGAGAATCCGAATGGTCGGCGGGGTGAGGCGGCGCTCGCCATCAAGTCGCCACTCGAACCAGGCGTACTCGGTATTGTCCGTCCCGACGCCCTCGACTGTTTCGGTGACTTGCTCGCCGAACAGTCCCGCCTGCGCCTTCGGAGGCGCGCCCTCGTAGAAGGAAGGGCGGCGGTCGAGCAGGTTCATCGTCGGCGTGTTTGCGCGCAGCCACGGCGCGCGCTCCTGCGATCCGAGCCACGGAACGCGGAGCAGCATCACCGTCGCGCCGCCGGGCCTCGTGATCGCCAGCGACGTCTGCACGAACTCCATCGCCAGCGAGAACGGCGGGTTGCCGAGGACGAGATCGAAGCCGACGCCGTCTCGCGCGCATGCCGCCGCGTACAGGCGGAAGTCCGAGTGGTTGACGGCGGCCTCGATCTCGGGTCGAACACCGCTGATCGCCTTGCAGCACTCGACGGCGCGATCCTGATCAATCTCCACGGCGGCGAGACGGTCCGGGTCGATCCCGTTGCGGAGCATCTCGACGACGATCGCCCCCTCCCCAGCGGCAGGCTCGAGCACCATGTAGCGCTTGGGCAGTTGCGGCACGAGCAGCGGCAACACGGCACGCACCGCCCAGCCCGGAGTCGCGTAGTAGTCGTCGGGATGGCGGATCGCTCCGCGGTTGGTGGCGCTCATGCGGCAATCCTCCAAGCGCGGGTCTTGCCAGCGTGCTTCTCTGCAACCACGCGGTCGACGTCGCTCCGACGAACGAACGCCTTGCGCCGATCCACGCCCGCGTCGCGGAGCCAGCGCGCGAGGGTCTGGTGCTGGACGCCCACGCGGTCGGCGGCGGACGTGAGCGTCTCGCGCTCGGCGATCACCGCGTCGATGACGTCGGAGCGAACGCGCCAGTGCGCCTTGCTCGATCGCTTTCGCCCGTCCCGCTTGGGCTCGAGCCCCGCGTCGAGCAGCCAGTGCCGCAGCGTCTCGTCGACCATCCCGCGGCGGTGTGCGGCGTCGGTGACGGTCTCGGTGGCGCCCCACGCCTCGACCGCGCGATCGACGTCGAACGGCTCGACGATGCGCGTGCCGCGTGGGTGCGGATCTTTCGTTCGGACAAACGCCCGCTGGATGCCGACGCTAGAGAAGGCGAGCGCCCTGCGCAGCTGCGTCGTCGAGTAGCCGGTGCGCGTCGCTGCCGCCGAGAGGTACTCCCACCCCTGCGGACACCCGAGCGGTAGGCCAAGGTGCTGCGCGCGCCAGTAGACGGTCAGGACGGTGCGATCGAGATCCTTGCCGATCTCGCGCAACGAGACCGAGCCCCACAGCCGGCGCAGCTTCACGTCTTCCGCGGGCGTCCAGCGACGGCGGCGCGAGAGCCCGAGCTTGCGGGCCTGCTTGTAGATGCCGGATCGTGGGCGGTGTGGGAGCGCAGCGACCGCGGCGAGGATGCCGCCGGACGCGTAGGTGGTGCGGAGAGCCTCGCGCTCGGCGCGTGTCCATGGGGTGTGATCGGCGGGCTTCACGCGGCCCTCCGGCTCGTCCAGGTCATCAGGTCGACGATGGCGGTGTCGAACGCGACGCCGTACATCTGGAGCAGGCTGCGCGCGTTGCGTTCGGTGCAGCCGAGGGCGACGGCGAGGTCGTAGGTCGAGTCGCACTCGGCGCAGATGTTGGCGAGCGTGGACCGCGCGGCCCGTTCGAGCTCTCCGCCGACGCCCGCGCAAGCTCGCAGTGCGCCGGACTTGGTGTGCCCCTTGGCGCGGCTCACGACGCCCTCGCAACGGCAGCGCCGCCCTCGAAGAACCCGAGCAGGTGCGCGACCATCGGGTCACGGCCTCGCGCGGTCCGCCGGCGGAGGTGCTCTCGCAGCTGCGCCTCGATGACGGCATCGCGGGAGCCGCGCGTGCGGTAGACGGCGCCGTCGGGGGTGTGGACCTCCATGGGCAGGTCGGGCGCGGTGGAGCGGTCGAGACGAGCCTGAGCGGCGTGTGTGGCCCCCTCGGCGTGCGGGTACATGACGGCGCCGCCGATGGTGATGGGCGGGTGGAGCGGATCGGATTTCACGACGAGCCTTCCTTCTGCGCGCCCTCGTGGCACGCCTTGCAAACAGCGGTCTTCCAGTTCCCTCGCGGCGGCAGAAACGCGCGCACGCGGAACGTCGCCTCGTAGGCCATGACGACTTTTTCGCAGCCCTCACACAGCCACGGGAGGGCCTGCTCGCCGGTGGGTTCGACGGCGCTCATGCATGCCTCGCGATCCAGTTGAGGGTGACGCCGAAGGCGACGACGGCGGAGGCGCCGGCCATCGCGCGCCAGTCGGCGATGGCGGCAATGACGAGCGCCGCGACCCCGCTGACGAGGACGAAGGCGCAGAGGGCGAGCAGCATGCCGCGGGCGACCTGTCGTTTGGTGATCGCCGGCGCACCATCGCGTCCGCAGCGCTCGCAGACGCGCCCCCGTTGACGCGGCGACGGGTCGAACGGCTCGGCGATATGGTGGCCGCACCGGTCGCACTCGAACTCGACGCTCACGGTGCGCCTCGCAGGAGCGACGTCTTCTCGCCCATCCGCACCACGATGGTGGTTGCGTCGCTTCGGACGCGGATGTGGGGCATGTCGAGCGGTTCGAGGCATCGGTTGCGCAGGCGCTTGTTGCGCTCGCGGCGGATGATGCGCGCCCACTTCCGGCCACCGATCTTCTTCATGTCGCCCGGCTCGATGTGGATCTCGAGCGTCGAGCCGATGAGGCCGTCGATGGTGGCGAGCCCCCACGCTGCGGCAACACCGTGGGCGGCAGCGACGATTAGGCGAAGGAAGTTTCGGCAGGGGTGGAGCTTGCCGATCGCGCGACCGATCTCGCCGACCACGGCGGGCCAAACAGAGCCCGGCACGCTGCCGCACGCCTGAACGCTGCGCTCCATGGATAGGCTCCACCAAAGGTGCAGGTGGTAGGTCACGGGGCGCTCCCAGCCTTCAACACGAGCATCCGCGCGAGCGCGTGCATGACGATCCAGTCGGAGCCCGGGACCTCGCTCGGGTCTTCGTCCGGCTGCGAGCCGTTCCACTCCCACGCGGCACGGGCGAGAGCATCTTGGTCTTCCGCGTCGAGGTGCTTCGATACGTCGAGGTCGTTGCAGCCGTGGTTGGCGAACTCGGCGGCGGCCTCGGCGAGCAGGTGCGCGGCGAGGCGGAGGAGTGCGGGGGTCACAGGATGTCTCCGATCTTCACGGGGATCAGATCGACGGGCTCCGCGGTGACGTCGGCCGCGTCGTCGAAGCTCAGTCGCGCGTTCGCCACGGTGACGGGGCCGACGTCACCACGCGCCTTCACGCATTCGAGGCAGAGGTGTCGAGCGACGGGCTCGGCGATCCTCACGACGGCCGGCCACGCGCGTTCGCACGCCTCGCACGCGGGCGCCTCCGTCCAGACCGGGTCGCCCATGATGCGGTCGACGTCGTCGGGGTTCGGGGTGGGGCCGAGCGCGAGGAGTTGCGCGTGGATGGCCTTGCTCTTGGGTGCGCCGGACCAAAACCACGTCACCTCGCCATCGCCGGAGCAACGCCCGTACGCAACGTGTATGGACATCCACCGCTTCGCCGCCGTAGCCGCGAGCGATGCGCGGGTGATGAGGGCGGGGGTCACGGCGCACCCCGCCGGCGTCGCGCGAGCCTCTGCACCTCGGCGTGCCACAGGAGCCGCTCGCCCCACGGCGTCGCGATGACGGGCGGCATGGTGCTGGTGTGGTTGTGCTCGCCGACGGTGAGGTTGCCGGCCTCGAACGCGTCGAGCGCGGCGTCGAGGCTCTCGAAGTGGACGGGCTGGCGCGCCCGGTCGTAGCCGTCGACCGACACGAGCCGGAGCAGGTCGAGCCCGTTGCGGATGGCGCGGGCGGTCGAGCGGAGGAAACGGAGGGGGCGGATCATGTGGCGCTCCATCGGCGGGTGTTGACGGTGGCGTGGCGGCGCCAGCGCTCACGCTGGACGCAGGCGAACCGGATCGCAGCGACCTGCGCGGGGTGCACCGCCGGCCCGCACGGCGTGCGACGGGGCGAGCACCAGCAGCGGGTGCGGGGAGGCTCGGACGTTGCGACGCTCGCCACGGCCAGCAGGGTGAGGGCGACGCTGAAGAGGCGGAGGTGGGGGCGGGTCATGCGGCGCCGCCGGTCTTGGCGGCCTGCTGGCGCGCGCGCGTCCGGGTCAGCAGCCGAACCTCCGCAAGGTGCCGGTCGTATGTGTGCGTGTCGCCGACCTCAGCTGCGTCTACCGCGCCACGAACCGCGACGAGCCAGCGCTTGTTGTAGTCGGCCTCGTCCATCTTCGGTGGCGTCGTCACAACGCCGACCGCACTCTCGACGGCGAGCACGAGGGCGACGGACGGGCGGAACCATTCGCCGCGGATGCGCTCCTCGCCGAAGCGTCCGTGCCATACCCGTTCGATCGCTGGACCACCGGGTATGGTGCCGAGGAGCCGCAACTCCTCGTAGTGCGCCGTCTGCAACGCGGCGACCCGGGTTCGGAGGTCGTCGGTCGTACCGATCTTGATCGGCCCCGCGTCGCCCGCCTGCACGAAGTAGACGACGGAGACGCGCCTCACGACGCGCCCCCAACAGCGAGCGCGTCGTCGATCAACTCATCGAAGGTGGCCGGCAGCGGCTCTTGGCCATCAGCTCCAGCCTCAGTCCATGCTTCAACGCGCGCGACTTTGCGGACACCCGTCGAGACAATCGCGAGAGCAACAATCTCGGTTTCTGATGCGGTGGACCCGCCCGCTTCGCCGTGGGCCCCCTGGGACCACGCGCGTTCACGCTCGGTGAAGCAAGGGCCGCCAGAACCGCCATCGTCGCCGTCCTCACTGTCCGATAGTGGCGCTCTCTCGCGCAAACTGACGCGCGCGTCTGCTTCCCAAGCTGAGGGTCGCCGGTTCGAGCCCGGTTTCCCGCTCTGAATCTCGGGTGTCGGGGAGGTGGGTTCGTCCAGTGGTCCACTGGTAGGGCCCACCTCTCCGCCATTCTGGGCATTGAGACGTGGGATGGCGGCCTCTGGAATGACCCTCATCTTGCTGGATCGCTCGACGTACCGCTGGTGGACTTTCGCGTCTGAGTGGTGGGTGAGGATCATTGCGGTCTGGGCATTGACTTCTGCCTCCGCGAGTGCGCCGGCGAAGGCGCGGCGGAAGCTGTGGAAGTCGACCGGCTTCGTCAGCGGCGTCTCGTTGAATAGCTCGGGTCGCGTGATGCTGGCGGCCCTCAGCGCGCGCCGCAGCCGCTTGGCGTAAGACACGCCGCGCTTGGGTCGGAACTGGCCCTTGTTTGGGCCTTTCGTCACCGGGAACACGGGGCCGTCCGACGGCATGCCGGACCGATGCCACCACGCGGCCAGGAAGGGACGCATCGGCTCGGGGATCTCGAGCTTCTGGTACTTGCCCGTCTTGCCCCTCTGGAAGACGCCGACAGTGAAGCCGCGCGTGTCCACGTTCGACCAGGTCCACGCGTTGACCTCGCCCGTGCGCTCTCCACCGAGCACGCGCGCGACCAGCGACACCATCTTGAGTTCCACGTCCTCGACCAGCGGGCTGGCGATGAGCGTGGAGAACTCCTCGTCGGTGAGGACCGCGCGCTCCTTGTCAGTCCGCTGGGCGTCTGGGATCCGCGGTGTCGTCGCCGCGGTCACCGGGTTGGCGCCGGGCGGGAGGATGTCGGCGCCGATCGCCGCGCGGAAGATGCGCGAGAGCAGCCGTTTGATGTGGTCGACCGTCCCCTTCCTCAGCTTCTTGTCGATCGCGGACTGGAGCACGGTCACGATGTGGCGCGGGCGCACGTCGGCCATGCACATGGTGCCGAAGGTGCGGCCCTCGGTCTGGACGTCGTAGATGTGCTTGGTGAGGTTGATCTCCTCGTCGCCCGCCATCGCGACGCCACGCGCCCTGCGCTCGCCCACCCACTGCTGGGCGAACGGGCGGAACTCCTCGGGGCCAGCCTCGGCCGCACCCTCGTCGAACACGATCTCGCCGGCGGCGACCATACGGACGATCTTGGCAAGCTTTCGCTTGGCCACCTTCTCGTCGCGGGTGCCGAGACTGATGCGCTTGCGAACAACTCGCCCGTCGGGCGCGTCGACACGAACGCGAGCGTAGGCGATGTCGTTGCGCCACTCGATCGTGCCGGTCCGCTCGTTCCCCTTGGTAGTGCTCATGACGCCCTCTTTCGTCGCAGGCCCAGCCGTCGGACCTCGTGCTCGATGTCGATCGGGTCATTGTCCGGCTCGCTGCGGGTCACCGTTTTGGATGCCCGCGACTTGAACCACGCGCGAACGGCTGGGAGGTCGAACCTGCGGCGGCCGTTGAAGTGCTCGACGGGGCACCCGGCCCGAACGGCACGGTCGAGCGTGCTCGGGTGAACGCTGAGGGCTCGGGCCGCCAGAGACTTGGCGACCGGTCCGGTCGGCTCGACGGGACGCTGAGCCGCGAGCGACCCGAGCGAGAGCGCCGTGCGCAGGACTTCGACGAACGACGGATCGTCGAGCAGCGCACGTCGAAGTTCCTCGACCACCTCTTGACCGATCGCCCCCATCACCCGATCTCCCGCAGCACGAGCTCGAACATGCCCCTCGATCGCACCGCTCGCTCGTAGACGGCTCGGGTCACCAGGACTCGACCGCCCGGCCCGTTCTGCATTCGGCGAACGATCTCGTCGAGCCCTTCGAGGCCCAACCACGACTCAACGCGATCCCGCGTGTGGTCGATCTGCCCGTCGCGGACGTAGACGCCCCCGAGCAGGATCTCCACCGGCTTCTCCGGCGCCCTCGCGCACGCCCCGTGGCCAGACGCGCATCGCTCAGACATCGCCCGCCCCCTTCGCCGTCGCGGCCCGGGTGACGCGGACGAGGCGGTACTTCCACGAGTCATTGATCCGCACGGACCACACGCGGCACAGGCGGAGCAGGTACACCGCGTCGGCGCGCGACAGTGGGGTCGGTTTCTGGTCGCCCTCGTTGGTCGGATCCCATCCGCCGTCGGAGTCCGGGGCGAGGTACGAGTACGACGCGGGGACGCCGCAGATGACGCGCACCCGATACCCCACCACCACCCGCTCCGCCTTCGGCTCGGGCTTCGCGGTCGCGGCGTCGAGCAGGGCGAGGGCGTGCCGCGCCCAATCGCAGCGGTGGTTCTGCTCGATCGACACGCGCTGCCACGAACACGCGAGCACGTAGCTTTGAGACGCGCCGGCTCGCGCGGCGTCGCCCTGCGCCCACGGCACGACTCGCCCGTCCCAGGCGTACAGGTCGCAATCGATCCAGTCCCCGAGCCCGCGCCCCAGCCACGTGCACTCGACCGGCGGCTTCCCCCACCGCGGCCCCGTGTCGTCGACGGGCTTCGGCTTCTCCATCGCCGCCGTGAGCGCAGTGATCAACGCGGGCGCCACGCTCGTCATCACGACGAATTGGTACCTGACGGAACCGTTGTCGGTGGTAACCGTGACCGCGTCCCCGTCCCACATTCCCGGGCGCTCGGCGCATGCCCATCGCACCCCACCCACCTCGCCGCTCTTGATCTTCATGACGCCCTCGCAAGTTCGACCATCCACGACCTCAGCGCGCGTTCCAAGGATTCGGGGCGCCCACACGTGTTGCACAGGAACGGGATGCCCCCGTGCTTGCAGTTCGGTCCGTTGCCCTGCTCGTCGAAGTGGATCGTGATCTCCCCCGCAGCCTCGCGCGCGGCATGGATGGCGCGGACCTGCTGCAGCAGGGTGAACGGCGCCTCCCACCCGAGCGCGGGGATGTCGACCAGCGCGGCGTCGATCAACGCCTTCGACGGCTCGGTGATGTCCCCCTTCGCCTCGGCGAATGCGAGCGCGAGGGCTGCGACGCGGGGGAGCTTGGCGGCGAAGTCCCTCATTTGCGCACCTGCCAGCCGATCTCCGCGAACGCGTCCTCGCGGCGTCGGGCCAGCACGTGGCGGGCGTCGGCGAGCTTGGAGCGCAGGTTGCCGTGAGCGCTGAGGATCGCGGCGTTCTCCGACTCGAACCGGTACATCTCGGCCTCGATGGCGCGCACGATCTCGGTCTGCTCGCACACGGCCTTCGCGTGCTGGCCGATGGCGGTGAGCGCGTCGAAGGTGAACGCCTTGGGCGCGGGCGGGGTCATCCGATCGGCCGATGGTGTCGGCTCGGGCGAAGGCACGACCTGATGGGACACGTTGAGGTTGAGGGGCATCACGCCACCGCCTTTCCGTCCTCGTCGACCGCGTCTTCTGCCGTTGCCCCCAACACGATCGCCGTCGAGTAGTCGACCTCGAAGGTGTGCGTCGTCTGCGCCGCGTTCCACGCCTCGATCGCCGGGGTGATGGCCGCGAGGAGAGCGTTCTCGCCCACGGTCTCGTCGTGCGCCTCGTCGTGGTGGTCCTCGCACGCCTGCTCCACCATGGACTCGACGGCGCTCTTGGCGTCGATGAACGGCCGGCGCGAGGTGCACCGCCACAGGTAGGCGGGGCGCTCGCTCTCGTCGGTGTCGGCGACCGCTTCGAGCAGGCCGTCGAGTTGGCCGTACCCGTCGTTTCCCAGCCGCTCGTCTGGGTCGCACGCCCATGCGCTCATGGGCACCTCGTCGGGCGAGACCTTGCGGGCCTTGGCGAACCGCTCGGCTTCCATGCGGTCCGACTCGGCGCTCTGCTCGGCGCGTCGCTTCTCGCTGCACGCCTGACAGAGCGTGCTGAACGGCCGGTCGCGTTCGCCGCCGCAGATCGTGCAGGCGCAGTGCTCGGCCGCCGCCTTGAACGCGCGCTCGGTCGACCCGTTGAGGAACGGCGATCCTGCGACCGTGCCGCACCTGCCACACGCGAACGCGACGACTTCACCGTCGCCTCCGCTCTTCACCAACGCGATGGGCTCGCTCATCGCTTCCTCGGCTTCCTCTCGCCGTCCTCACCCGCCGAGTCGCGGTGGCTCTTGAGGGTCTGCCGCAGCATCGCCGAGTGCCGCTCCTGCCTGCGCGCCGTCTCGTAGCCGTGGGCGTACGCGGCGAGGTCCTCGGCGTGAACCGAGTCGCCGAGCATCGACGAGAGGCGACCGTTGATCTCCTCGCCGTTCTCGGTGAGGTAGAGAACGTCGGCGACGATGAGCACGTTGGGCATGCGGTACTTCTTCCGCAGCTCCTTCACGCCGTCGAAGAACGCCGTAGCCGCAGCGTTGGCCTCCTCGACCGAGCCGTGCGGCTCCAGCATCGCGCGGTACGTCCCCGGGTCGTTGAACATCACCCCCTGCTCCTCCTGCGCCATCACGCCACCTTCCTTGCGATCAGCCCCTCACTCCACCCCACGATCGCGCTCACCGCGATCTCCTCGACGGTGGCCCCGCGCGCCCTCGCCCGACGCTCGAGCATGTCGCGCAGGACGTTGCTCACGCGGATGACGGTGACGGGCGTCTTGGGCTCGATGACCACGGGCGACTCGGGCACGACGTCGACGTCCATGGCGTCGCGGGCGATGTCGCGGGCGCGGAGCATGTTGCCGCCCGACGCGTCGAGCACTGTGGCCCACACGGTGACGGGGACACGGAGCTTGATCGAGTGCACGAGCGCGGTCGACGACGCCGACTCCGAGTTCTGCTTGAGCATGCCGAACATCCGGCCGCTCTCGTCGACGATGAAGTGAGCGCGGGACGGGGTGTCGGCGTTGATCGCCGTGAATGCGTCGCGCGCCTTGCTGTGGCTTTCGACGGTGCGGATGACGTTTCGCTTGCGGTCGAGCACTTGAAAGGTGGGCATGTCATCGCCTCGCATCCGCGCGGCGCGGCGACACGGGGCCGGGGCCGCCAGTCTTGCTCGTGGTGTTGACCTGCGCCTTCGAGACGAGGTCGAGTTGCGGCAGGTCGAACGAGCACGCGTCGATCGGCTTGCCGTCCTTCAACTCCTGCGGCTGGATCGTGAGGCGCTCGCACCCGTGAAGCCACTTCGTGCGGCCGATGACCACGCCGGTGAAGCCGGTGATCTTGTCCTTCGCAACGTCGCCCAGTTCGATTGAGTCAGCCATGTTCGTGTCCTTTCAGCAGGCGCCGGACAGCCGGCACCGATGGTCCACCAAGTCGCGCGCCCGCTTCGAGCCCGCGCACGTTCCAGAGGCAAAAGCCCGAAGGCCGCGCACAACACTGCCGCCGCAGACGTCGCGCATCTCGCGCATCCACGCGAGACCGGCGCGCAGGCCGACCTGACGATCGCGCGCCATCTCGGCGCACGTCACGCCACCGCGGGCATGGGCGTGGAGCTGCATCGGTCCGCACGCGGCGCCGCTGTCGCCGATCGCGTCGGCCTGGCCCGCGCTCTCGCGAACGGCCCAGACCGCGAGGAGCATGGCCGTGCGGGCGCGCGCGTCGTCGCCGGTGAAGAGCGGAGCGTCTTCGAGCGCGACGTCGCGAACGTCGAAGGCGAGCGTCACCGCGTCGGCCGGCGCGAGGCCGAGAGACGCAATCAGGGTCACGAGGGCGAAGATCATGAGCGAGCCATTCCGGTGGCCGCCACGACTACGGCGGCGACAACGAGCAGTTGGAGGAAGAGGTCGAGGACCTCGGACTTGTTCATCGCGCCCTCACAACCGCGATCGTGGCGCCCGCGGCGAGGGCCTCGGCCAGCTCCGTCACGCGCTCGCGCAGCACGGCGGCGACGG